>QGNH01000510.1_pt1 | contig 26222 bp, 25 predicted proteins | sample 1735481 | NCBI WGS metagenome assembly QGNH01 (sample SAMN09239004, study PRJNA386568) | Viral metagenome, whole genome shotgun sequencing project.
ACCGGGGCGATCAGTGCGGCATCCATATTTGCGGGTGCCCCAAACTCCGGAACCGGAACCACAGTCATTTGGAACACCGGCACTGGCGAATTTCAAATATTATCATCCTCGAAACGATATAAAGAACACTTCGACGCCAAATGGCGAGTATCCGGGGCAGCATTACAACAATTCGTCGCGCTCTCACCAAAGCCGTGGGACCTTACCAATCAACAAAATGGTGCCTATGGGTTCATCGCCGAAGACCTTGCCGCCCTGCCGATCGTCAACGATTATGGCAACTCGCCGATTGTCAATTACAACGATCAAGGACAACCGGACAGTAACCGCGACTACGCTCTTATCGGTTTACAGCATCTTGTGTTGCAGAATCATGACACCCGAGTGAATGCCCTTGAGGCCGAAGTACAAACCCTTCAGACCCGGCTAGAGCGGCTCGAAGCCCATTTGGGATTGGCGTCGTAGCGTTTCCTAAATATTCCTGAAGGATTTAACAGAACCGTGCCCACCCCATCATTTGCGTCATTTCTCGCCGAAGCGACAACGCACCCCACCATCAGTCTGACGCCCGGGAAGATTGTCAAGCTGTTCAACCGAGAACAGGATGATGCTCCGGTTCAGGCGAAGATTCTCCAGTCCACGTTCAAGTATAATCGGGGGACCGGGGCCGAACACACCCATATCGAACTTCAGGACGTGGTGAGCGGGCATCGATTCCAGATGACGCTGGATGAGTTCTACCGGGATCTGGTAGAATGTACCGACATCGGACCTTCGGGTGGGCGAACCCTGCTGGGGGGCGTCAATATCGGGATGGATGAAGCGAAGGATGGCGTCAAAGATTATGCGGATCGCATGGATCGCGAACAACAAACTCGGATGAAACATGATCCCGAATATGCCGCATATGTGAAGGCTCGGGAGTCGGGTCGAACCCCACAAGAAGTTCTGGCGGCAATTAAAGCATGGGGCGTTATTGTGGCAAAACGTCGGGCTGCCGGAACGATCAAGGAAGCGAAACAGGATATGACACCCAAGGTCGGACAGACCATGCGATTCAACGGTAAGTCGGCGGACGGGAAGTTTGAAGGCTCGACCGATGTGAAGATCGTCAACCCCCACAGCAATGCGGATAAGGTGACCCATTCGAAAACGGGTCGGGATTATGAAGGGGCGTCCACGCACATCCCTACCGCGACGGTCGAAAATCCTCGCAACGGCACACACTTCGAAGCCTTCCACCACACACTTCAACCGGTGAAACTCATGGAAACAACCAACCCCCAGACCCCTCGTGATGGAGATATCTCAGACCGAGCGGTCGATCATCTCGCCCACGAAACCGAATTGGATTCGTTCCGAACCAAACAGGGTATCTTCAAGCTGCTGATGTGTCCGATCGGGTGGTATCCGGCTGGATCCGTCGTCCGCTATCAGGGCAAGGTCACATGGCTGGCGACCCTCTTTGCGAAGGACGGTACCCGGCATGGACAGCACTATCTCACCCGCGCCGAAGCCCAGAAGCGATTCGACGCCGTGCAGAACCGGTGGGTCCTCAAGGAATCGCTTCGATCCCTGAAGAATCGGCTGTTGCGGGAAGCAGCTTCCGATACAATTGAGGTGTGGCACGTCACCAACCCACGGTTCAGTGAGAAAATCAACGCCTCCGATTTCCCCAAAAACTACACGTTGGTCGCCCACGCTCACACGAACGATCTCGAAAACGCCTACCAACTCACCAACAGCATCGACTCGAATTGGATTCATAATGCTTGGGTGGAACCAACAGCCGCCGTTAAGAGTAAAGGCGGGTGCCGTTCCACCAGTGTGGGCGACGTGATGGTTCGGGGTGATGGGAAGAAGTTTGTCGTCTCTAATATGGGCATGAAACCTCTCAGTGAATCGGTTGGTGATGTCGCCCGCGATATGTCCTATCGAGATTTTCAAGATGCGCTAAGAAGTCGAGTGAAGACCCAAGATGCCATGCTCAAACTCTGGCACGCATTTCATGAGTTCAAATCCGATGCCTCCACTGGAAGTGAAAAGTTTGAAGCATGGATGCGTCACACGAAACTTGAGGAAGCCTACGGCTACAGCAGCTACCGCAAGGGCTTCGCGGGTCCGGGCAGTGCGCTCCGGGCAGTCTCCGGCTCCAATCCGAGGAATCTGCCGTGCCCGACGTGCAAGCAACCGAATAAACTGACCCCAGCCGACGTACGAAAATCGTACCAGTGCGATGATTGTGCCCGCATGGAAGAAGGACCGTACTAAATGAGAATCCAGAGTTTCAAGACATTTCTGTTGGAAGCGAAGATCGATTCATCATTCAGTCACGATTTCGAATTTAAGCCGAACGATCGTGGGGGTTATTCTTCTACGCCCATTACCGATTGGAGTCATCCGATCTTCAAACATCCCGAGATTATTCAGGCAGCGAAGGATTGGGGTGCCAATCGCGCCTACTTGGCGAAGGGTGGCAACTTCCGACTCAAACCGGTGGATTCTGACGGCACGATCCTCGCGCATGGGGTGGGGTCTGGAAATGCGTCAGCCATGGCTCCGTGGAACAAAGCTGTCAAGGCAGCATTCGGCTCCCACGGTTGGGACGTGCTTCATCAGTTTGCGAAACATCTAGGCTGTTCGAAGTCGAAGCGGCGTGCCGATTAGAACAATTTCGGAAAATCGGCCAGCGTCAGTTCGACCATAGGCGGAGGGGCGACCTTCTGACAGTCGTTCGCAGAACACTGACGAAACCCACAGGGGTTTCGGGTTCATTCTTGGGTCATCGAGACCGACTTAGAGGGGTCCGAAGACTCCACCAGTGGTCGCGTCTCTCGCCGAGCGTTTAGCCTCTCCGGAGAACGTCCGGCGAGGGATTTCAAATTGATAGCCGCGTTTCGATCCCGATCATGCACTGCCCCACACTCACACGTCCAAACCCGTTCCTTGAGGGTCAGATCCTCATTGATCAACCCACAGTCCGAACAGAGTTTACTACTCGGGTAGAAGCGGGGAGCCACCACGATTTCGCAGCCATACCAGAGTCCCTTGTAGGTGAGTTGGCGTCTGAACTCGCCGAAGCCCACGTCACTAATGGCTTGGGCAAGTCGGTGGTTCCGGAGCATACCGGCGACGTGTAGATCCTCGATCACGACGGTTGAGTTGGTTTTCGTCAACCGGGTTGTTAGCTTATGGAGACAGTCCTTTCGAATATTCGAGATATGTAAATGTAACCGAGCGACCTTCTGTTTGGCTTTCTGACGGTTCCGACTCTTGTTCTGTTTATGACTCATGAGTCGTTGATAGTGCTTGAGTCGTTTCAAGTGTGAACGAAGTGCCTTTGGATTAGCATACTCGGTCCCGTCCGAACAGACCGCGAGGGTTTTGATCCCCAGATCGACACCCACAATCGATTCGGGTTTCGGGAACGGATCCGGAATATCCCGTTGGACCTGAAGACTGACGAACCACCGACCCGCCCGTTCGGACACCGTGGCTGAAAGGATTTTGACATCGGCGGTCGGAAGATAGCCGTGCTGCCGCAGTCGAATCAGACCCAACCGGGGTAACTGGATATGGGTCGGGCTGACGTGGATTGCTCCAGTCAGCCGACAACTACCCAGCCCCACAGCCTTAGACTTGAACTGAGGAAAACCCTTCTGTTTCTTCTGGGTTCGACAGTTTCGAAAGAAGTTTTGATAGGCTCGGTCGAGGTTTTTGAGGGATTCTTGAGCCGCACACTTACTCACCTCGTACATCCACGGAAACTCGTTGGCTTTGATTGAGTTCAGAATGCGGCTGAGATCAAACGCACTCGGAGTCTTCTGTCCAGACTTGTAAGCCTGTTGCTTCTGAGCCAAGCCCCAGTTGTACACGAACCGGGCTGTCCCGACATGCCGCATCAGATCGGTTCGTTGGTGGTTATTCGGCTGGAGTTCAGTCCGGTACGCCCGATAGATCGTCATCGGTGGGCTTTCATCACTTTATCTTTCATGGTGTGTGACATCATCCACGATTTTGGAATAATTCCGTTTCGCCTATGATCTCCAGACGCCCTCTCGCCCCTTCGAGGATACATGCCATCTCTCTGAAGGCGTCATTGCGAATGAATGGGTAAACGGCGTAGGGATAAATAACGGCAGGCATTCGGACTCCTCAACAGTCTGGGTGAATAGAACAGGTACCACCCCTGACCGGGTTGGTGCCTGTTTGTATTTAGCACGGCACGTTGTTCACCCTAAATACCCATATGGCGCTACCCACCACTAGAGACGAGTTTGCCGCGTGGATCCTGAGACGACTCGGCGACGGAGTCACCCAAATAAATTGCAGTGAACAGCAGGTACAGGACCGCATCGACGAGTCGCTCCAACTTTTTAGTGCCTACCACTACGATGGGACCGAAAAAACGTATCTGATGATGCCCCTGACGGCTTCAACGATGGTGTTAGACCCCACCAGTTCCACCACGGGATTCAACAACAACGACATCATTACCGGATCGACATCAAATGCCGTTGGAAAAATCTTCAGCGTCGTCAACAGTTCGGTCATTGCCTACACGACTTCGAACGCAGCTTTTATCGCCGGAGAAACGATTCATAACTTCTCAAGCCCCGGACCCACCGCCAACATTTCGAGCAATAGCGCCATTGCGATCACGCTCGGAAATATCGACGCGAAGTGCATTACGCTTCCGAACGACGTGATTGGTGTGATTCGGTTACTTCAGCCATACGGGGGTGTCTGGCAGTCTTCGAGTGAAGTTCTATTCAACCTGAACTTGAGTCTCCGAGCATCAGATTTATACAATATGGTGGGGACCAGTATGACGGCGTTTTTCATGGCACGTCAACATCTCGCCCTGATCGACCGGCTCCTGAACGCGGATCTGGTATCGAAGTTTGTTCGACACAAACAGACCGTGACGATCGAATGGAATTGGCAAGAACAAACCTCCGTCGGGATGGTCTTGTTTTTTGAGTGCTTCCGAGTGATCGATCCTGATGTTTACTCGGACGTGTGGTCCGACAGATGGCTCCGCGATTACGCGACCGCGCTGGTGAAAAAGCAGTGGGGGATGAATCTGTTGAAGCTATCCGGAATATCACTCCCCGGTGGCGTGACATTGGATGCCGACAAAATCAACGCCGAAGCCAAAGAAGAAATCAAACAATTGGAAGAAGATTTGGTGCTCAAGTATTCGTTGCCGGTCGAGTTCATTGTAGGGTAACGGGATGATCAACCCCTACTTCAACAACTACAATTTCTCGACCGAACAGACCCTTGTGGATAACCTGTTAGTTGAAGCCATCCAGATGTTTGGACTGGACATCACGTACATCGTGCGTGACGCCAATTTTGATCCCCTGTTGGGAGAAGACGCGGCGGCCACCTTCAGCACCTCGTTCCCGATCGAAATGTATGTCAAGGACCTTCAGGGCTGGCAAGGCGGCGGCGACATGCTGGCAAAGTTCGGGATTGAGTTTCAGGACCGGATCAGCTTCTGGGTCTCGAAGACTCGGTGGGAAGCCGAAACCGCCAATACGACCTACGGGGCTCGCCCCCGCGAAGGTGATCTGATCTACCTCCCATTCTCCAAAGCGATCCTCCAGATTCGGTTTGTCGAGAACGAAGCGCCATTCTATCAGGGCGGGATCAATCACGTCTATGAGGTGCAGTGCGAAAAGTTCATCTACAATCACGAACGCTTCAGCACCGGCAATACGACGATCGACGGCACGATCAACCAATTCACCTACACGCAGGAGTTCGTGGTGGATTTACAGTCCGGCAGTGGCACCTATCAGAACAACGAACCGGTCAGCCAGAACACAGTCTTCGGTGTGGTGCAGAGTTGGGACGGCACAGCGGGAGTGCTGACCCTCAGAAATCTGTCGGACGAACTGCTGGTGGATCAGCCGATTGTCGGGCAGACCTCGGGTGCCCATTACGTCATTGCGACCATCACGCCCGCCTTTACCGCCAACACCACCGTCGATAATGCGGAATTGGTCGTCCGGGAAAATGATCTGATTGATTTTTCGGAATCGAATCCGTTTAGTGAGCCCGTCTAATGTTCACCCATTTCAATCACCAGCACCTCAAGACCTACACGACCGCCTTTGGGGTGTTGTTCTCAAACATCTACATCGATCGCAAAGACGCGAGTGGGTCACAGGTCCAGTTGATCCGAGTCCCCCTCAGCTACGCCCAGAAGGACAAGATTTACCAGCGCCTCATGGCCGCGCCAGACGCCAACAGCATGGCCGGACACGTCCAAGCGACCTTCCCCCGCCTCGCCTTCGAACGAGTCGGCATCCAGTACAACACGGATCGTAAACTCCCCACGACCCGTCAGATTTTGCTCCGAGGATCCGACCCTTCGACCGCCCAACAAGTGTTTGTGCCGGTCCCCTACGATCTGAACTTCGCGCTCTATGCGTTTGCGACCAACTACAACGACGCCGATCAAATTCTCGAACAAATTCTCCCCTACTTTACCCCGTCCTATTCCCTCAAGATCAAGACCCTTCAGGACCAAGGGATCAATGTCGATACGCCCATTTTTCTCAAGGGCGTGACGTTTGAGGACACCAACGATGAGGTCGGCCTGAACGAAACCAAACTGCGAATCACCATCACGCTTCAGTTCACCCTACAGGGACTCCTCTTTGGGCCGATCTCGAATCAGGCAGTGATTCGTCAGGTGCAGGTCGATACGGCCATTTACGACGGACAGATTATTCAGCCCGAACTGATGGTGACCGAACTGAACCAACCGATCGTGCTAGAGGGGCTGAATGGCTTTTTGTTGAGTGAAACGAGCAACGCCGAGGCCACCAGCCGAGTCTCCCGGATTCTCATCACCCCCGACCCCCTCTCCGCCCAGCCGGGGGACACTTTTGGGTATACGACCGACATTGTCGAGTATGACGACGGCATGACCTTCGACCCCTTCACCGGACAGGACGAATAAGATGAGTTCGGATATTATGAAAATCTTGGGTCTGGCGGCTCCCCCGGACGCCTCACCAGATGCCTCTAGGACGGCTCAGGAGCCTCTAGGAGACGCGCAGCCAACCGGGGTGGTATCCAGACCCCCGGACGAAGACCCCGAGGCTCTGAGGCCGGTCAGCCGGGATGTCGAACGCCTCCACTTGGACGCCGATTATATCGCCAGCCGAAACAATAGCCGTCAACTTTCCCATACGGCCGATCTCGCCCTTCAGGGCATTCTGGACATTGCGACCTCCTCCGGGAGCCCCCGCGCCTATGAGGTGGTGGCCATGCTGTTGAAAAATGCCAACGAAATCAACCAAAGCCTCATGGACCTCCATACGAAGCGTCAGAAACTTCGGGAAGAAGAGGAGGAGGATGAGGGACCCAAGGGCGGGACCCACATTGACCGCGCCATTGTGTTTCAGGGCAACAGCCGAGACCTTCTGAGATTAGCAAAAGAACTGGTGAACCCGGAGATTCCGGTGGTCGAAACAGCCCCTTCAACAGATTCAGCCCCTTCAGTCGATTCAGACCCCTCAGTATCGGCTGAAACGGCTGTGGATGGTGAAATTGTGCCGAACGACCCCTAATATGGCCAAATTCAAAAAGAAAAAAATCAGTAATCGAGCAAAGGGTTATCTCGGCAATCCCAATCTTCGGCGCGTGCGAGAAGTCGTTCCGATCTCCGACGATCAGATGCAGGAGTATCTCGCCTGTATGGCGGATCCCGAATACTTTATCGCTCACCACATGAAAATCGTGAATGTCGATAAGGGCTTGGTGACGATTCCGCTCTGGGGGTTTCAGCGCCGCATGATTCGGATGTTTCACCACAACCGATTTTCCATTCTGATGACGGCAAGGCAAATTGGCAAAAGCACGGTGGTCGTCGGGTATGCTCTTCACCAACTCCTCTTCACCGATAGTTTTTCCATTGCGATGTTGTCGAACAAGGGCGCGAGTGCGAGCGATCTGATGGCGCGGTTGAAACTCGCCTACGAATATCTTCCCAAGTGGCTTCAGCAGGGCGTCGTCGTGTGGAACAAACGCAGTATCGAACTTGAAAACGGCAGTAAGTGCGTGTCGGTCGCCACCAGTTCATCGAGCGTGCGAGGCGGTAGTTACAATATCGTGCTCTGCGACGAGTTTGGATTCGTCCCCGAGAACATCGCGATTGAGTTTTTCTCCTCTACCTATCCGGTTATCACGAGCGGTAAGACAACCAAAATTATTCTCATCTCCACCCCCAACGGCTTCAATCTGTTTCATCGGATGTGGGCCGAAGCCCTTGAGGGAACAAACGGCTACGCCCACATGTCCGTGCGGTGGAACGAAGTGCCCGGGCGCGATGCCAAGTGGGAACGAGATACTCGAATCGCACTAGGAGATGCCCAGTTCGAAGCGGAAATGAACCTCAAGTTCTTGGGGTCACAAGGCACGTTGATCAATGCGATGAAGTTGGGCACCTTGGTGCATCGTCGTCCGATTGAGATTCGAGAGGATAATCTTCGGATCTATGAGTCACCCCAGCCGGGACACCAATACATCATCACGATCGACACGTCTCACGGAGCATCACTTGATGACAGTGCGTTTGTCGTCTCGGATGTCACCCAGCTTCCTTACCGACAAGTCGCCGTCTTCAATAGTGACGTGATGCCGGTGCTCCAGTATCCCGCCTTGATTCAGGCGGTTGCCGTCTACTATAATGAAGCGTTTGTGTTGGTCGAAGTGAATGACGTGGGATTGACGATCGCCTATGGACTTCAGCAGGATTTGGAATATCCGAATATCCTCACGACGGTGAAGACGCCTAAGGGACAGCGAATCGGTGGAGGTTTTAGTCCCAAGACAGTTCCCGGGCTCAAGATGACGCCACAAGCCAAGCGGATCGGCTGCGCGAACCTCAAAGCTATCATCGAAAATGACAAATATATCGTGTGCGATCACGACACCATCAAAGAACTATCCACATTCATTTCTGTCGGTCGGTCATTCGAGGCCGACAAAGGACATAAAGATGACATCCCAATGTGTTTGGTTCTGTTTGGCTGGTTGGTTGCACAACAGTATTTTAGTGACCTCGGAACCGACGACGCGAATGTCCGAAAAGCCTTCCTCGACATTCAGCGTCAAGAGTTCGAAGAACTCCCTCCGGCCGGAACCGCCACAGGATTTGGCCGGGAGCAGTCCGCCGAGGATCTGGCGGATATGATGGGTCTCCTCACCTGACCCCTAAATAGAAGTGTTCCGAGTCTCAAAACTGAAGGCTTGGAAAATCTAAATACTGATAAGAAGATTTTCATCAGGAGTTTCGAATGCCATTTTTGGTAAGCCCCGGCGTCGTGAGCGTCGAACAGGATTTGACCCTCGCCACCAGTCAGACCATCAGCACCACGGATGGTGCCTTTGCGGGTCCCTTTTTGTGGGGTCCTATCGACTTTCCCGTCTTGGTGAGTTCAGAAAATGATTTGGTCACCAATTTTGGTCCGCCCGACTCGATCACGGGACCGAACTGGTTCTGTGCGGACAATTTCCTCCAGTATGGCAGCACGCTCCGAGTCGCCCGCTGTGCGGATATTAAGACGGCGCTCAATGCGACCGCCAATGCGGTTCAGATCACCGGGACAGTCTCGGTGAACGGCGCGGTCGTCACGGGTGTCACGACCACCTTTACGACCCAATTGGTCCCGGGCCAGACAATTCTGTTGGCCAATTCCAGTGTGAGTGTGGCTCTTCCGGTTCTGACCATTGCGAGCAATACGTCTCTCACGGTCAGTGCCGCAACCGCCAACGGAATCGCGAACGGCAACATCTTCGCGTTCGGCGTGCTGTGTCAGAACGACGACGTATACACCAACGATTTCCTCCCGACCGGCAATACCGCGTTGGGTCCATGGATGGCCAAGTTTGCGGGTGCCCTCGGTAGTGGGCTGAAGGTCTCGGTGTGCCCGAGCGCCGCTGCATTCTCCGGCACCCTCACCGGTACCCTCTCGGTCTCTGCCAATGGAGCCACCGTCACGGGTTCCGCATCGGCATTCAATACTCAGTGTGTGGTGGGTGATTACCTCACCCTCACAAGCGAAACTCAGCAAATTACCGCTGTGACCAATTCGACAAGTCTGATTGTGGCCTCACCCTTCGTCTCCGCCTATACCGCCACCACCGGCACTCGCAAGTGGGAGTTCGCCAGTGCGTTTGCCGCAGCACCGGGCACCTCTCCGTATGTGACGGCACGATCGGGATCGGGCGACGAAATGCACGTGGCGGTCTGCGATACCCTCGGCAAGTGGTCGGGCGTGATCGGGGCGCTTCTGGAAACCTACAGTTTTGCGTCGAAGGCGTCGGACGCGCTGGCGATCAATGGTTCCGCCAACTACTACCAGAATCTCATCAACTCCCAGTCACAGTACGTCCGTTGGCTGAGCCATATCGGCGCAAATTGGGGTTCCGCATCGGCCAGCACCACCTTTACGAGTGGGGTCATTCCGGTGTCGGTCACGCTCCAGTCGGGTCTTGACGGCAATGCGACCGCGTCGGATGCCGATACGATCCGGTCTCTTCAGACGTTCTCGAATCCAGAACAGATTTCCGTATCGCTGCTGTTTGCCGGAGCCACCAGTGTGGCGGTCGCTAACGAACTGGTCGATATCGCCCAGTCCCGCACCGACTGTATCGCGTTGATCTCTCCTCCGAATGCGGCGGTTGTAAATAATTCGGGTGGAGAAGTGGCGGCCATTACGACCTTCCGCAACAGCCTCCCGAGCACCAGCTATGCCGTCCTCGATAGCGGGTGGAAGTACCAGTTCGACCGCTACAACAATGTCTATCTCTACGTGCCGCTCTGTGGCGATATCGCGGGCCTGTGTGCCCGGACCGATATGGTCTCGGATCCGTGGTTCAGCCCCGCTGGGGTCAATCGTGGTCAGATTCTCAATTCCGTCAAGCTGGCATGGAATCCGACCCCGAGCGAACGCGACGATCTCTACAAGATTGGCGTCAATGCGGTTGTGAGCCTCCCGGCTCAGGGGACGATGCTCTATGGGGATAAGACCCTGTTGAGTCGCCCGAGCGTGTTTGACCGAATCAACGTCCGTCGGCTCATGATCGTCTTGGAAAAGACGATCGCCGTGGCCGCACGCAGTTCGTTGTTTGAGTTGAACGACGATTTCACCCGCGCCCAGTTCATTAGTTTGGTGCAGCCGTTCTTGGCCGAAGTCAAGGCCCAGAGAGGTATCGTGGACTTCAAGGTGGTGTGTGATCAGACCAATAACACCACGCAAGTCATCAATTCCAATAGCTTCGTGGGGGATGTGTACATTCAGCCCGCACGCGCCATCAACTTCATCACGCTGAACTTCATTGCCGGTCAGTCGGGCGTGACGTTCAACGAATCGCAAGCGTCTGTCACGAGCAACTAAGGGAGCCCAAGGTTAAACCATGCCGAATCTTACTCAATATAAAAATGCACTGGCGAACCTCGCCCGTCCCAACCAGTTTCAGGTGAGCCTGTTTTTCCCGGGCGCACTCGGAGCACTGGTCCAGAATTTGACTGGCGCGAATCAGGTGGTCCAGTTCATGTGTAAAAATGCCACGATTCCGAAGTCGGAAATTGGCACGATGCCCATCAAGGTGTTTGGGCGTCCACTCCCGATGCCGGGGGACCGTCTGTTTGAGTCCATGAGCCTCTCCGTCTACAACGACGAAGGGTTTACTCTCCGTTCGGCATTTGAAGCATGGCTCGCCGCGATGCAACCCCATAGCGTGACGGGGGTGCTGCCGAACTTCAGCACCGCGAGCAGTCAGAACTCCACATCCGTGTACGTGAGCCAGTTGGGCCGCGACGGAAGCGTGCTTCAGACCTATGAATACCAGAACGCCTTCCCGACCACACTGAGTGAAATCGCCCTTGATTGGAGTACGGATAACACGCCGGAAGAATACACCGTCAGTTTCGCCTACAGTTGGTGGACGACCCTCGATATCGCCGCAATCGACGCGGCCGGGGGCTAACCCTCCCGACCACCCGAAGTCGTCTCCTAGAGCCTCCTGAGCCGTTACAGCCCCTCCTGTGGGGCTGTCCGGCGTTTAGGACTCCAGAGCCTCCCAAACAGACTCAACCGGAAGCCCTAAATACGTAAAGGAATCATGCCAAAGTTATTCGGATGGTCGCTCCAACGTACAAAACCCGATACCTCGGTCATCTCACCGATTGCCGGAACCGCCCTGTTCAGCAAGGATGGGGCGGCGGTTATCTCGGCCTCGGGGGTGGTTGCCCACCCCTTCATGCTCGACCCGACTCAGGCAATTATCGACGAAGTAAATCTTATTAACACCGTGAGGGGCATGTCGCTTCAGGCCGAATGTTCCGAAGCGATCGATTCCATTGTGGACGAGGCGGTGATCATCGACGAAGAGACCAACGAAATCCTCCAGTTGGATCTGACCAAAACAGATTTTTCGGAATCGACCAAGAATCAGATTCAGGATGAGTTCACGTACGTCCTTCAGCTACTCGATTTCAAAAAGACGGCCCATAACCTGTTCCGGCAGTGGTATGTGGACGGGCGGATGTTCTTTCAGGTAACGATCGACGAACAAAAGCCCACCGATGGGATTCAGTCAATTCTCCCGATTGACCCCCGAACCATCAAGAAGGTGTGTGAGTTCGATATCAACTACGACCAACAGACCGGCACCCAGATCATCCGAAATCAGCACGAATATTTTGTCTACAATCCCCTCGGCGTCAGTTCGATGCCCGCCTACATGGCCTCCGGCACCTCCATGGGTGTGGGGACCAACGGGACTAAGATCGCCGCCGATTCGATCGTCTACATTCACTCGGGGCTGTTTGATACCTCCCACACCGTGGTGTTGAGTTACCTCTACAAAGCCATTAAGCCCCTCAACCAACTCGTCAATATCGAAGACGCCTCCGTGATCTACCGGATCAGTCGTGCTCCGGAACGCCGGGTGTTCTATATCGACGTGGGTAACTTGCCGGTGCAGCGAGCGGAAGAATATCTCAAGAACATTGTCGCCAAGTTCAAGAGTCAGTTGTCGTACGATTCCCGCACGGGTGAGATGGCCGCTCAGACGCGATTTTCGACCATGCTGGAAGATTTCTACCTCCCGCGTCGGGAAGGTGGCAAGGGCACCGAAATCACGACTCTGCCAGCCGGGACCGGATTGGGGAGTACGGACGAAATTTTGTACTTCATGCGGAAACTCTACCGCTCCCTCAGTATTCCTTCTTCCCGCATTGAACCCGCCAGCGGAACCAACAACGGTGGGCCGGGTGGGGCAAGCCGATCGTCCGAAATCACCAGAGACGAAGTGAAGTTCGGTCGATTCCTCTCCCGACTTCGGCTTCAGTTCTCCGATCTGTTCGTCCAACTCCTTCGGCGTCAATTGCTCCTCAAGAGCATTCTGGACATTTCTGAATGGGAACACTGTAAGAACGAAATGATCGTGCGGTTCCCGACCAACAACTACTTCAGCGAACTGAAGGATCTAGAGATTGTCGAACGTCGGTTCCAAGTCGCCACGGCAGCCGATGCGCTGGTCCAGAAATACATCAGCCGGAACTATGTGGAGAAGCACATTCTCAAACTCACCGAGGAACAACTCAAGGAGATTGAAGAGGCGAATGAGCAGGACGAAGACACCCAGCCCGGAAAGGTCTTCGGACCCCCGGACCCCGAGGCGGAACTCGACCGGCTCAATGCCGACGATGCTGGTGGGCTGAACCCAGACGATCCCGAAACGGATGATGAAGCCGACGAACGCCCGACGCCGAAGGACCGGAAGGGGAACCGATTCGGGAAGACCAAACCGGAACCTTCGGAAAAATCCGACCCCGACGAGGACGCGAACGAGGCAAAAGACGCCGATTCGTCCAAGAAGAAACCCAACCCCTTCCGAAAATCTAAATAGAACTGAGGCTGTAACGGTATGTCTACCCCTAATTCTAATATGCTCGTCAATGCTCTGCTGAACGGACAGTCGGATACTGCCACGCTGGCATTCGACCGCCTGATGGCTCAGAAAGCCAAGGATTCGATCACAACTCTGACGACTCGGATCACCCGAACGATCAGTGAAGGTACGAAATAATGGCAGACACACTCACCTATCGGGTCGTTTCCGACACGGAGAAACGCGCCGTCATTCAGGTCACGAACCTCTCTGACGGGTCGGGCGAATCCGCCAATTTGAAGATCAATGTGGCGAATCTCGCCTATGCGGCATCGCTCGTGACCCTGACGGCAGCCGGACCGGTCGGAAGTTACTTCCGTATTGGGGAAACGGTTCGTCCGAATGGCAACGTGACCGCCAATGCCGTCGTGGCGGCGTTCGATCCCTCGTCACTCAAACTCTCATTGGTCTCGGTCAATCAGCCCGGGGCGTTCGTCAATGCCGCCACGCTGGTCGGATTGACGACGAACGTGACGTTGATTCAGTCCGGGGCACTCGTCAGCCCGAATTGTCGCGTGATGGTTCAGGGACTTCAGTGGTGTGTCAGTGACGGCAAAGCCGTTCAGCTTCAGTGGCACGGGAACTCGGGCGGAGCCAACAGCACCACGCTGTATATCTGTTCCGGATCCGACCACTTCAATGCCACCATGGCACCCCAACACAACATTCAGAACGATGCCAACGTGGCGGACGGGAACATTACGGCCACGACGATCAACTTCGCCAATAACGATTCCTACACCGTGGTGTTTGACCTCAAGAAAACTTCGGGGTATCAGGCGCTCCTGAAGGAAACGAATCCGAACTTCGGGTTTGTCGGGGTGAACTAATCATGGGGTTTCTGGTCCGACAAGAGGAATGGCACCTCACCAGTCCGGTCCAGTGTCGGTCCTTTTCGGTGACCCGCCAGATCCATTGTACTCGGTGTGGGCAAGACGTGTTGGTCAGTTTCGGCGACGTGCCGAAGGCGGACCGCTTCAGTTCGCAACAGACACCAGACGGCATTTGTCCAACGTGTGTCGGGAAATCCTAAGATGGCTACCAACGTATCCGAATCGACCAATCTGATTCACGCAATCACGTCCGGCAACCGTTCGGGCGCGGACGCCCACCTGACCCGCCTGATGGCTCAGAAAGCCACCACGGCGATTGACCGGATGACCGCACAGATTGTCCGAACGATTACCGAGAAAAAGGACTAACCCGTGGCTTACCAGTACACCACGCACCCGAGTGTGAACATCAGTGCCTATGTGCTGAATGTGCATCACCGAACCACCAAAACAACAACATCATTTTCGTGGTATCCGTCCGCCCGGGTACGGGTCAAGAACGATGGATTGGAACTCTGGGGCGAACCGACGGTCAATAATCTTCGGTTGGCAGTGATCAATCTTCTGAAAACTCAGACATGGATCACCCGCACAGACTTTGACTTCGCTGAACTGGTCGAACGGACCACCGGACATGTGGTTGGGAAAGTTACGCTCAATCACCACTCGAATGCCGTTCTTCCTGAATCCACACAGAAAGTATCTATGAAAACTTTTACCGAAGCCACCATGAACGTCGGCTGCCCCAATTGCGGCAAAGTCAAACCCATCGATCTGGCTGCCTACGCCCATAGTGGTGACAAGACATGCGCGGACTGTCGGAAAGCTGGCAAGGCTATTCGGAAGCCAGACGGGAGTCGGTTGAATGAAGCCACCATCCGCCCCGGCACGTCGTCGGAATATCACGTTCAACTCAAACCGATCATGGGTGATTGGAGTGACGCCGACCACATTCCAGACCTCAAGGATTCTTACAGCCGTGCCGAACTTCCCGCCTTGGCTGCCCGGTGGAGTGCGCTGAAGCGGCAGTTTCCCTTTGGCATCCGCCTCATTGGCACTGACGGCGATATCATTGCCGGACCGGGGGCGAGTCGGTCGAACTTTTCTGAAGGGGTTTCTCCCGAGTCTCAAATGCTTCCCCATTCGTCGAAAGGGCGAGATTCGAATCTGAACAAACAGCATCCGACCCCCGATCAACTCATCACACTACTGAGTGACCGATTCGGCTGTAGTTGGAACAATGCCAAGAGTCAGTTTGAAGGGTGGACCAAACATGCGGGTGGCAGCCAAGATCGCGTGACCTCCGTGTTTAAAAAAGCGGGCGTCAATATGGAGAAGGCTCGACAGTGTTCCGAATGTAATGACTGTCACGGCATGTACGATCCTTCCCAAGGTTCATGTCTCTGTCATGACAACCACTGTGAATCGGTGCAGGTCGTGCGGCATCTGCTGAACGGGCGGACCCCGAGCGCCGAAGAGGCGTTCATGCACCTGATGTCCCAGAAAGCGCAGACGGCGATTCTGGAGATGACCCGACGGATTACCCGGACGATCTCGGAAGGTTCGGTGCGCGGGAAGAAATTGAATGAAGTCTTTGGTGGTCCGATGCCTCCAGAATCTATCCGAATTCTGTCTCGAACATCAGTTGAAAATGAATTTTCTTCATAGAGTCGCGAGTGGTGAACGCACGAATTATAAGGGATGGTTGGTATCCCGTTCACCCAATCGAGACGAATCCGAAGCCCAGATGTCTCTCATTCAGGCGACTTTTCAAGAAAACTTTTTCTGGTGGACCGCCGTCAGCCCAACAGGCGAACACTTCGGACCCTTCCACAACCTTACACAGTTCTGTCTGGACCACCAGTTAGATGTTGCTGCCCTACATCGGGTCACTCAAGGCAAAAACACTCACCACAAAGGGTGGGTAGCAAGTAGGATCGTTAGCAAACCGAAAACCTAAATACTTCCTGTATGGCATTGAAACTACTGGTCGAAACCATTGATCGAAGCGCGGTCCGCTGCCTTGAAGAAGCGGTGTCTGGAAAAGACCCCCAATACTTCATCGAAGGGTTGTTCATCGCCTGTAACGTGAAAAATAAGAACTCTCGTATATATCCGATTGACATTATGGTTCCCGAAGTTGCGAGATACCAAAAAGAGAGCATCGACGAAAATCGTAGTTTTGGAGAATTGTGCCATCCGGAGGTCCCCTCGATAAATCTTGTCAATGTTTCTCACATGATCACAAGTCTCAAACAGGATGGGACTAATTTCATAGGTCGGGCCAAACTCCTTGACACCCCCAACGGCAATATCTGTAAGGCGTTGATTCGAGAGGGGGGTCAGTTGGCTGTGAGCACGAGAGGAGCCGGATCCCTCAGATTCGTCTCGGGCGCATACGAAGTCCAGTCAGACTTTTTCCTCTCAACGGTTGATATCGTTCAGGACCCCAGCGCCCATGGGGCCTTTGTCCGCGCCATCATGGAAGAACGCGAATGGGTCTGGGACAACGGCGTACTGGTCGAGTCCAAAGTTGCCGCCATCGCCAAGACGGTCACCGAAGCATACGCCAAACCGACCCGGTTCCGGGACGAAGCCTTTGTGACCGCCTTCGATGCTTTTCTCAAAGGGATGAGCCGTTAGAAATCAGACCACTCACGTTGTCTAAATACTTTTACAGGTTACGTTTTTCCGAGGATTACAAATGCCGATTCCGACTTCTCAGCTTGACCCCAAGGCACATGGACAGGAACCCCGTCCGGTGGTAGCCGGTGCCGACAAATTCGACGTGGTTGGTGGTCCGTCACTGGACGACATGAACGCGGTTGTGAACGCGGTTCAGTCGGTGGTGCAGGATCACTCAATTCGATCATCGGTTCCCGCCGAACAGAGTCATCTCGCCAAGGTGGAAGATGACGAAGAGAAGAAGGACGAGACCCCGATGACCGAAGATGACCTCGATGGTGATCTGGACGACCTCGATGATCTGGATGATCTCGATGAGGACGACGACGAACCCAAGGTGAAGGTCGAGTCGCGCAGCCGCAAGGGCCGCACCCTCAAAGAAGACGACGAAAAGGATGAGACCGTGTCGGAAGATGACGATCTCACCCCCGAAGAACTTCAGAAGATTTTCAACGAAGACGGCGACGATGCCGATAAGGCGGTTGAGGAAGATGCCGCTGACCCCGATCAGGATGCCACCAATCACGATGGTGAGTTCCCCGTGGTCGAAGATGGCGATTCGGCCGACATCGAAAAGGCCGTCGTTGGTGAAGATGACGACGAAGCCTTCGATAAGGAACTGGACAAGCTGAACGAAGAGTTTGACAAGGAAAAGGTCATCGGCGAAGACGACGAAGAGGCGAAGGATGAGGCAGCGGCCGTGTCTGAGGATGACGACGAAAAGAAAGACGAAAAAGTTGTCGCCGAAGATGACGAACCGAAGGACGACAAGGCCGTGTCGGAAGATGACGACGAAAAGAAGGACGAGGACGCCGTGTCTGAATCCCGTCTGATCACGGTCAACATGAAGAAGCTGTTCGAATCGGCCGGACTCAATCCGAAGGTGCAGAAGCAAGCCCGAGTCCTGTTTGAGTCGGCAGTTCGCAGCCGCACCAAGAAGGTGTCGGGTCGCCTGAACGAAGCCTACAAGGCACGTCTCCGAGCCAAGCTGCCGTTGGTTGAACAGCGTGTTCAGTCGGCAATGGTCCGGAAGGTTGATGCCTATCTGACCGAGATGGTGTCGCGGTGGATGCAGACCCACAAGCCCGCCTTCAGCACGTCGATTCGTGCGGATCTTGCCGAGTCCCTCATTAACCGTCTGAAGGACGTGTTGGTGGAGCATCAGATTGACGCCCCCAAGGGTGCCCAGAATGTGCTGGCGAAGCTGGAGCGTCGGCTCCGGATCGTCGAATCGAAGAACGCGAAGACCGAAGCCAGTTACCGCAAGGTGAAGCTGGTGGCCGAATCACTCGCCAAGACCAACATCGCGACGAAGGTGGCGAAGGCGCTGCCGTTGACGGAACAGGTCAAGTTTATTGCCGTGGCGACCGAACTCCCCTACGGCGACCGCAAGAAGTACTTCAAAAAGATTCAGTCGCTGGCTGAGTCGTTCAAGGCTCCACGTAAGACCGTGGCGAAGCCTCTCTCGATGGACCATCAGGGTGGTGCAAGCACCAAACTGATTACCGAAGCCCGTGAATCCAACCGGTCTAAGGATACGAATGCGTCCCACGATTTCATTGGGGCGGCGGCTGACTTCTTGAATACTCAGAAGAGTCGATAATTCTAAATACGTAGAGTAAGGATTTGGTTCGCGTCACGGGACGCATCACAAGGAAACGCAATGCAAGCAAATGTTCAGGCGCTAGTAAACAAGTGGGCTCGGGTTCTTGATACGACCGGTCTTCCGGCAATCAAGGATCAGGGTCGTCGGGAAGTGACCGCGCAGCTTCTCGAAAATACTCTGTGCGACATTCAGGTCGCCCAGCAGTTCAACGGCGGTGGCAGTCTTCTGACGGAAGATGCTCCGGCGAACCAGTCGGGCGCATTCCCGGCAGCGACGAACCTCAAGGGATACGATCCGATTCTTATCTCGTTGGTTCGACGTTCGGCTCCGAACCTGATCGCCTACGACATTTGTGGCGTGCAGCCAATGTCGGGTCCGACGGGCATCATCTTCGCGATGAAGAGCCGGTACACCTCTCAGGGTGGTACGGAAGCCCTGTTCAACGAAGCGAATTCGTCGTTCAGCGCGGCTGGCTATGCGACGGCTCAGTCCGGCACGACTCCGGCTGGCAGCAACAGCACCAACTATACCTACGGCACCGGCATGACCACCCTACAGGGTGAATCACTCGGCACGTCGGGCAATACGGCGTATCCGGAAATGGCGTTCTCAATCGACAAGGTAACGGTTACGGCCGTGACCCGTGCGCTGAAGGCAGCCTACACGATTGAAATTGCTCAGGACCTCAAGGCGATTCATGGTCTTGATGCCGATGCCGAACTTTCGAACATCTTGAGTTCGGAAATCCTCGCGGAAATCAACCGCGAAGTGGTCCGCACGATCTATCAGAGCGCCGTCCCCGGTGCCCAGAACAACGTGACGACCGCAGGGACATACGATCTCGACCTCGACTCAAACGGTCGGTGGTCGGTGGAACGATTCAAGGGAATCCTGTTCCAGATCGAACGCGAAGCGAACGCGATTGCGAAGGCAACCCGTCGTGGGCGTGGCAATCTCATCATCGCCTCTTCCGACGTGGTGTCGGCGATGGTGGCGGCTGGTGCGCTCGACTTCACTCCCGCGCTGGCGAAGAACGAAGCACTGAGTCAGGATGACACGGGTCCGACGTTTGCCGGTGTCCTCAATGGTCGCTTCAAGGTATTCATTGACCCGTACGTTCCGATTGGGTCAACGGACTACTTTGTGGTCGGCTATAAGGGCTCAAGCCCGTACGATGCGGGTCTATTCTACGCGCCTTACATCCCGCTCCAGATGATGAGAGCGATTGACCCGGCTTCGCTCCAACCCGTCGTAGGATTTAAATGCCGGTACGGAATGGTCAACAACCCGTTCGCAACTTCGGCGGGCGACGGCGTGATCGGCTTCCAGAACAACATTTATTACCGTCGCGTGAGCATACAGAATTTGAACTAACGCGGTTCAAACCTGTCAGACATCAACAAAGGCTCCTCCGGGAGTCTTTGTTGTGTACAGACGTGATATACTAAATACAAACGGGCGCTAAGACCTCAAGAGTCTCGCGCCCGTTCTGAACACAAGCGAAAGAACCTCACTCATGTTTGTCTATATTTATCGTATCACCAACACGGTTAATGGAAAGTTATACGTCGGTCAGACCGCACTAACTGCCCAGTATTCTCTCCAATCATATTTCAAAACCCACTTAGATCGGTCTCGAAACGGATCTCACCGTTACATTCATCGAGCTATTCGGAAGTATGGACCAGAATCATTTGTGATGACAGTTCAGGAGCAGATTCCTCGACCACCCACAAAAGAAGAAACGCAAGTCATTTTAGACGAACGAGAGATGTTCTGGATCGCCGAACTCCAGACTCAAGATCCGACCATCGGGTACAACATGAATGCGGGTGGAGGAGGATGCACCGATCCGTCTCAAGAGACTCGCGAAAAATTACGCAAGGCTCAGACTGGTAGACGATTTTCCGATGAATCCAAAGCGAGAATGAGTCGGGAACGAAAGGGAATCAAGAAAAGTCCGGAAGCTACCGAACGCCTAGCTCAAGCTAATCGACTCCGAGCCATCACTAATCCAGAGTCCGTCAATATGTGGAAGGGCAAGAAGCGAACTCAAGAAAATGTTCAGAAGTCTGTTGCCAGCCGAGCAAAACAGTGGCTCTTGACCGACCCCAACGGACAGACCTACACGATCAAAAACCTTGCCGATTTCTGTCGAGAACACAATCTCAATCATCGTGCTATGGGATCGGTCTCAAGAGGTGAATGGTCGAAACATCGTGGATGGACATGTCAACGTCTGTCGCCACCCAAGGTTAATCGTTCACGCGGACGAAAACAAACACCCGAAGCCATCGCCAAATCTGTTGCAAAAACTGCCAAATGGTGGACCGCTATAGGTCCGACCGGAGAAAACTTTGGACCATTCCAAAGCCTCAATTCATTCTGTCAAGAACATCATCTCGATCAGGGTGAAATGTCGAAAGTTTCTAGAGGACTCCGTAAGCACCACAAGGGGTGGACGTGCCAGAAGAAGTCCGAAGCCCCAAACCCTACTGAACGCGCAGCCGAATAACCTACTATGCCCACCACACCCAACCCCGACGCCCCAGACGGTCTGATCCGCAACCAACTCCCCTACCGGGTCGAAGGTTGGGAGTATGACCCCGATACCTCTAGAAGCCTCTGGCGGGCGCTGGGGGCGTTCGGGACACTGGCGGACGCCAAACAGTATGGCCGAACCCTACATGTCCCCTATGGGCGGCTGCGGGCGTATGGCCAAACACTCCGCTACTGGGAGCACCCCGACCTCAACCACGAGTCAGTCAAGGACGAAACGCCAGTCCTTGAACACGTCGCCACTCGCTCTGAGAATCGAGCGTTCCTCCAAGCATTACACGAAGATCTCTGAACTACACCCCTCCCGGCCGTTTAGTTGTCCGACCCCGGTCACAACAACTAGCACACCCGAATCTGACCGCACAGCCGGTGGGGCCGTCAGGTCCGAATCTCGTGATATGATTTGATGTGCGTGTTGTCGCCCAAGTCCACCTACAACCCTCTCGACAAAAAGAATCTCGGCGAAAGTATTGCGCGGGCCTTACTGGCCCAACCGATCCATCTGTTACCGCCTCGGCTCTTCAGTGGGGCGGGCATCTATGCGATCTACTACGGCGGCGACTTTCCGGCCTATCGGGTTGTCGCGGAGGCCAACGTGCCGATCTACGTCGGGAAGGCCGTGCCTACGGGTTCCCGAAAGGGTGGGGCGGATCTGCGGGCCGCCAAGACGGTCGTGTACCGCCGCCTCATGGATCATGTCGAATCCATCCAAGCGGTCCCCTCCCTTCAGTTGAGCGACTTTACCTACCGGGCACTCTTGCTTGAAGACATTTGGATCCCCTTGGGCGAATCCCTGTTGATCGACATGTTTACGCCTGTGTGGAACTGCGTGGTGGATGGGTTCGGCAACCACGACCCCGGCGCGGGCCGCTACAATCAGCAGCGGTCGCCGTGGGACGTACTACACCCGGGACGCCCGTGGGCGGAGAAATGTCAAGCCACCCGTCTGACCCCCGGCGTCGTGGCCGCACAGACCCAACAGGCCGATCGGGAGACGATTTTACAATCCAAGACCCTCCGGAGCCACGACCTCGCCCTCTTCTAAATATCTGATGCTCCGGTTTAGCCAATGGCTCAAGGAATCGTCATCTGAAGAATTTCCCTTTCTCAGAGGGGAAAAATCATTTATTTATGCTCAAGTCGGGTTGCGAGTCACCCGCCCTATCAAAGTTGTGGCGGGACCGGGTGCCCCACGATACGTATCCGATCGTGAAGCCGTCCGGGCGAGTCCCGAACTGACCGCCCTCCGAGCCAGCAACAAAACGACACGCCACGCGGGCGGCACTCAAGACCATGTGGTAGTAGGGCATGACTGGATCCGACAACATCGAACCGGGCTTCAGGAATCCGCCTTTGATTTCGTCCAGAGCGCCCGAACGGATTCACGGTTCGACTACATCGCCCGGTACGTCGAACGCGAAACGTCAACCAAAGCCGGTCGTGCCCTAACGGGTGGTATGTGGGTCCGGAAGGTTCCCCACGGATGGAGTTACGGGTTTCGTTCCACCACCCTCCCGATGGAAACCGTCCCGACCAGCCGGGATCTCTACGAACTCATTCTCCGAAGTCCCCTCAATTATTTCGTCCGGAAAGCCGAAGCGTTCCGGGCGGATGTCTTGACCGAATCCACCAAACCTCCGTACGGGGTCCCCGGGTCACCAGAACGTCTACGATTTATCGCATGGGAACATCGGGAAACGTGGATGAACAAAGAACGTAAATTGGCGGTCATCAAATCGAAATTACCCAAAGACGTAAATTGGAGTCGTGATTGGGAACCCGATACCAGAGTTTCTTCTATCCGTGCGGCTCAGGACGAAATTGATTACTTTAAAGACCGAGAACAACAAGCCATCCGTTCACTGACAGAATCTTCCGATACCTACCAGACCTTCTACCATGGGACCGCCGCCAAGAACGTGCCGAGTATACTCCAGAAGGGTCTGATTCCCAGTTTCAAAGCCGGGGCCGTGCCGACCAAATCACTCGCCGACGATCTGGAACGGCTCGATTCGGTCTATTTGACTCGGGATATCGGGACGGCTCATGAGTATGCCACGAAGGCGGCTGGGACGACCGATACACCCGCTGTCGTCCGGGTACGCATTCCGGACCCGTGGGTTCACCGACTCATCACGACCGACGAATACGACCATCGGGGCGTCCGGTGGGTGGGGTCATTTCCCCATACGAATCTGATTGACAAAGTTTCGGAAAGTGATCTACCGTCATGATCATGACGACGTTCCGAGCCTTCCTGACCGAACAGCAGGCCATCAATCCGGAAGCCTTCCCCTTCACCCGCCATAGCCTTCGGGGCGACCACACCGGACAGCATTGGTTTGGTGGCGACAAGGTTCTTCAGAACTTCGACAAAATGATTTCGAGTCTGAATGCGGCACTTCAGGAACCCGGACTCTCCGCCACTCGGGTCACAGACATTCGATCCTACACAGTCGGACGAACCTTGGATGACGTAGTGAGGAATGGTGTCCCGACGCCCGTGATGGATTGGTGTCGAGCTAACTACCGGGAGTTTGACTACACCAGTTTCATCCCCGGGCATATTGGGCTGATCAAGTCCAAGCTGGCAGCCGCCGACAAGGCGTTCACCAAATCTTCCAATCCCTACCTCCAGTGGCTCATTCCGATTCTTCGGGAGTGGGTCCCGATCAGTGCCGCCTGTGAGACGCTGAAGACTCGGATTGTCGCCCGCACCCCCAAGGCTCCGGAAGCCCGTAACGCTTATGTGGCTCCGTTCGTCAAGAGTGACGCGGGGGCTCAGATTTACAAAGTCCTTCAGACCCTCACCGATGATCTGAAAGACGCCTATGCCGCCGCTGTGACCAAGTATTTGGAGGAAATGGCTCATAGATATGTCGCGCTTCCGCCCGCGAAAAACTTCTCCGAACGGTCCAACCGGAGTCAGTCCTATCAGCAAGTGCTAATGATTCGAGGGCTCTGGAAGCCCGATAGTCTCTCGGGCACGTCCCAACCGACTCTTACCGACAACTTCCGAGAGGTATTGGTAAAAGCTGGACACGACGCCGCAAAGGATATGCAGGAGCGATTCCTGTATAAAAACTCCCGCAAACTCAAAGCGATTGTGGACGCCAAGGGTATGGGTCTGGTGGACGATCCGAAGATTCTCCGCGCCACAGCCGGACAAGGGGTCTTTGAGGGTGATATCCTGATTCGGTTTACCGACCAGTCAGAGTTCCGAGTCACCAACAAGGTGGTCCTGAAGATCAACCATTTCGGAACCGTGTTCAACCAATATCCGACCACGTTTCACGACGTTCGAATGCCGGACGGGTCCAAAATGGGTCAGCCCTCAGAAGAGCGAATGAACGAAGTCTTCGCCAAAGCCTCTAGGACCCCGTAGGAGCCTCTAGGAGACGTGCTGATAGGGCTTCCGTAGCTAACCAGACCCCTCCGAACCGGTCGCCCCACAGAGGCTCCTGAGCCGTTCTAGGGCATCCGGCACCCAAGCATCATCCTCAATCCGTTTCATTTAACGCTGAAGTTCTTCTTTGGGTCCCCGGTAGAAGATATCCTTTCCGCAACGGAACACGGGAGTGTTGATCGATACCCACCATCTCACACGCCCGAATAAGTTCGGTCTCCGTCTTTCCCTTCGAGCACCCTTTACAATGGGACAGACGATCGAAACACGTCTCACAAATCTCTTTGTGACAGCCGGGACAGTTCCAAATGTAGTCTAACCGGAGTTGTGGGCGTTCACAGCCCTCACAGATATAGGCGCGATAGCTCATGACTTCGGCGACTCCACTGGGGGCATATCCGGATAGTCGCGCCACGGGGTATTCACCCACCAACGATAGCCCCAATCATCGCCTTTAATCGTGCCGTCCGGACGACCTACATGCATGTACATCGAACACACCGGGAACGTCTTCAGCAGTACATCCCCGTTCGGCCAGCGCCGAACAATATAGACTCGCACCAGTTCCCCGCCAAGTTTCAGTAACCATGCCCGCCGACACATTCTCACCGTGCGCCTCCTATTGGCTGTCCTAAACCATCCAAAAACTCTTGAGATTCCTGATCCGTGCGATCCTGTAGAACCCACATCTGAGGATAGCACTGTCCGAGATTCATCGGGTGGACCCCCACCACTCGAAAAACGATTTCTACATCGAATAGCTGAGAGAGTCGGCTTGACGGATATCGACGGGCACTCAGAACTTGTCCGAGCGGTACAGGGATATCTTTCAATCGCGGTTTCATGATCAATGTCCCGAATGTCCAGAGCATCCAAACGGCACGCCCGTGAGGGGTGAACATGTCGGTATCTCTCGAAACCCGAACAACCCACAGATTCTCTGGGGCGTGGGGATCATCTGCTTTCCGACCGGCACACCCGGCCGAACCTCTAGATGACGACACGTCTCACACACCTGATTGGCCTGAATCGTCTCGTAGGTTGTCCGCAGCACCCGACCGATATGGTCAAGCGCCCGGGTGAGGTTGGGTTCGGGCTGAATGGGCGGTTTCTGACCCGCCACATCGGCGACATGGGCATCGACGGGCGT
>QGNH01000720.1_pt1 | contig 26195 bp, 35 predicted proteins | sample 1735481 | NCBI WGS metagenome assembly QGNH01 (sample SAMN09239004, study PRJNA386568) | Viral metagenome, whole genome shotgun sequencing project.
TGCCTAATTTCGGAGACATCTTTGCACCGCCCAACGAGAGCATATACTGCCTCATGGCAGTACCGATAACCTGGCCTTTATCGCCACTGGTACCCATGATTTCAAGACCGGCCAATAGGTCGGGAGTTGGCACACCTTCGAATGCAGCTACACCGCCAGTTTTACGAATTGCAGCACCAAGATCCTCCGGTTGCAATGCTCCACGAGTTGTAGCCATTGCGAAAATATCTGCTATGTGAGAGAAATTCGCAGCCGCATTTTTCTGACCCTCTACTTTGCCGCCAGAAAGATTGAATTTTGTTACCAAGTCTCGAGCGGCTTCATTCACCGGAATGCCCATTGCCGTGGCATATTCTCTGACGGTGTTCATCATTGCAAGCAACTGAGGCAGGTTCTTATCTACATCCTCACCTGAGATATGTAATGCAAAGAGCAACGTTCTGGCCGCTTCCTCAAAATTCGTCGCACTCGATTCCGGCGTGTTGCCAGCAAGCTCCGATTGCGCCATTGCCACTCTACGAAAAGCTTCTGCGGCCTTTTGTGACATTTGAGTGCCCGCACGTAATCTCGCCTCTGACATCTCGAATTTGCCACCCTTACTGATCGTCTCACCTATGCCGATCGCTCCCACTCCACCTATCGCAAGAGCACCCATAGCATAAGGATTCGACAGCCACGGTGCGATTCCCATTGCGCCCTGACCGATATTACCAAAGGAGCCGCCAATATCACCTGCACTCAGGTCTAAAGCACCCATACTCTCACGACCGATACGGCTTGCCACAAATGGATGTCCGGAAATCCAGTTCTTGCCTCTCCCGCCACCCCGAAGCTCTTCTTCGATGCCCATAGCGGCATTCTCTGTTCCACGTGGAACATTCGGCAAAACAAGTGGCATACCACCACCAGCGCGTCTCGACTCTTCAATGTTCTGTTCCGCAGCAGATCGAGGAGGTGACCACGGGACGGATAAGCCCTCGTTCTTGGCAAACCAATCGTCACGTACCGAACCCTGAATTCTGGAATTAAGAGCGGCCCTATTTGCTTCCATCTCGGCAAGCTCTTCCCTGTGTATCGCAGCTAACCGCGCCGCCTTCTTTGCTTCAATTTCAACAAGGCTATCGGCATTTAATTTCGCTACAGCGATCTCCTGGTCAAGTTCGGCTTCCCATGCTTTAGTAAAACCACTAAGCTCCGCATTCGAAGCGGATTGTAGCTTGTTCCATTCCGCAAGTTGCTCTTCCCGGACAAGAACTCGTTTTTTGCCCTGTGCGCTTACAACTTCTGTTATGCCAGATTCAGTTTTGAGCGTCCGCGCATACATAGCGTCTTGGAATGCTTCGTAGCTGACACCTTCACTCGAATACATCTTTTCCCGCGCGGCGACAAGCGCTCTGTATGCGTCGGCCTCTTCTGTATAAATTGCCCTCCTCGCCTGACTTGCAGCCCTCACAGGAGCTAACTGTGACTCAACCGACCCCGCGCCACCCACACCTCCACCGATCCCACCCAGACCGATCTCCGAACCCATCTTCTTGAGTTCCAGTATATCGGCACGGACTTTAGCCGACGTTGCAAAATATGCCGTCGCTATTCCCGTGAATTCTATATTTACTAAGCCGTTTTCCATTGCTTTAGGAGCGATCGTTCAATTAAGAGCAATCGTTCGTTAATACGGATCGCTGTTAGGATCAGGATGCAATGCCTTGAGCATCTTCTGCCGACAAAGCAACAACGAGCGGTATGTCAATAATTCGTTGTATGGAATCGGTCTGTTCAATTCAAGCTGGCTCGCGTACTCGTCAAAATCTGAATCGACAAAGAGCAGCAACGCAAAGTGATCCTCATACGCGAACGGTACATACTCCCTTACGTCAAAGTCACCACTTCCGGCTCCTGCTCCGTTGGGATCGTTTCCGCCGGTGTACTCCGAGAAATCACTTTCGACTTCCTGTACTCTAAAGCCGATGTGTCCCTTGTTGTGTAAAAAAAACCTGTTACCTCGGTCACCTCCCTGTGCAGACCCCACGGTGCAGAGTTCAAGAGGTATTCCGGCACAAGCGGCCTTGATAAAGAGCCATCAGGGTTCAATGCGGGCTTCAGCACAGCGCAAACCGTCAGTATGTCGTCCAGCGAGGTATCTTCCAGCGTAGTGAGCCATTCCGCGTAAGCTTCACGGATAACGAATCGTGGCTCCGGCAGGGCTAACTTGTCCTCCAATTGCTCCGCAGCCTCCGGGTCAACTAAAGTCAATGCCGCGATCGAAGCCTGTTCGTCAAGACAGTGATTCATGTCCTCGACTGGCGCCACGCCACATCGGTTAAGCGCTTCCTCAATGCGCCCTCTCCGGCGCTGGCGCATGAAATACGCCTTCCGGGTCTGCTGAATGCGGACATCCGCACCCATCGTCGTGGCCTCTACCATCGTACGGAGTTGGCCTAATATCGTGAACGTTTTGTCCATTATGGGGCTAAATGGTTAAAATGTGATGGGTGGCTAAATTTTTAGCCACCCGTAAAAACGTTAATCTGCTTGCTGAGGTGATTGCGGTAAACGGCCGAGTCCGTGTGTACCATACTTACCGCCTTTTGCGTAAGCCTTTGGCGCGTTCTTGCCTTTACGTGCCCTCATCGCATCTAATCTGAGTCCGCCTTCATCCGACAAATCTTCTTTGCCTGTGTCCTGTATTACTAATGCTTCCATTTCAGCATCGGTTTTATTATACCGTGAACCTGATTTTGCGCCTTTTGCCATAGTAGTTAGTAGTTAGTAGTTAGTAGTTACAAAACCACCAACCACGGAAAAATTACTGTGCCAAATTGAATGTCAATGATGTCGGAGTAACCGCAACCGAAGCAGCCTGCATCGGCATATCTGCCGTCACATGGATTTTCGCCATGAAGCCCTTTTCTGTCTGCTGTACCTCCTCAGCCCAGAAGCCAGCAGAGCCGGAAGTCCAGGTGATCGTCTCGTCAACCCATGTGCCAATGATGATCGCCGGTGAGCCTTGCTCCTGTGTGTTCAAGGCGCTTAAGGAAGCAGCATCGGTCGATAGGATGTTCGCTGTGAAATCCGTCTTGAGCATCGATGGATAAGGACGCTCGCGGTGATCCTTCCCAGCCTCACCCTCCGCTTCCCTCGTTACCGCGCTGAAACGCGCTCCGGAGAATATCGGGTACTTCACTCCAGCAATGGAGATATAAGCTATTCCACGCCGGCGGAAATTCAACTTGTTATAGACTCCGGCATAAGGTAACTCTGTACCTGAACCGGCCACCGGAACCGCTGGAGAGCTGTTAAGCATCCAATTCGTCTCCGTCTGAGCCATAACCACATGACCCTTGTAGTTGAGCTGTCTTTCCGTCTGACCAATGATAAACTCGATATTCGCGCCAACCAGCGCCGAGCCTACCGGATTCGTGAAGTTCGCTCCGGCCACATTGTCATTGTCCGTAAATGCCAACGCCTGACCGCTCGCTGTGTTGACTACCACCTGATGCGGACCGGACTGAACCAGCGCATACTGGTTCGAGAAATCCTGAATACGTGTCTGACGGAATGTGAAAGCCAGATCGTAGCCATGCAAATCCGCGTCAGGGAATTGCACGGTGTTCACCGTCATACCCTTGCGAGTGATCGTACCAGGCTCACGCAATCCCGGATTGATGATCGAGCCATCCCACGTTCCGAGCGCTACGTTCAGATACCTCGGTATTTGATAGGTCGCTACATTAATACCCATAAACTGTTACTCCTTAATTAATTAGGAATGCTTTAGGAACCATCGTTCCTAAATGAAAATCTTTAGAAAACGATCACCTACCAGGTTCTCACCGTCACTGGCACATCCGCCGTCGAGCCATGCTCCTTGTAGAGCTTTCTCACATGCTCATCGTGCGCCTGCTGCGCTTTGTTCAACGCCTCTCGCTTGTGAGCAACGTTCTCGATGTGACCGACGAGTGTTCCTGCCTCTTTCGAGTGCTTCGCGCCCTTAGCACCAATGGTGTGTGCGCCCTTGTGTCCGGATGTATGTACCATAAATTTATTACACGACCGGAATATCCCAAACATCAGCACCAAGCGGTATCTCTGCCGCAAACCACGGTGGCTGTATCGGAACATTACCGTTATATTTTCTTAGTTGCCCGAACAAGTCGGGTCTGATGATCTGTGTCGATTTCGGTGACCACAATTGCGGTGTCCACTTGAATCCTTCTCCGGTCACATCTACCAACTGAAGGCGTCTGAGCACATAATCCACGTAATTTACCATCACGCGGCCCGGATTCACCTCCGATTGCCTCAGCCACCACGTCAGACCCGTTCCCGGTGTTATCGCATGGTCAAGTACCACCTCATTGTTGTTCACCACGGTATCGATATAACCAACCTGTATGTCGTTGATGTAAATAGTGTAACCGTCAAAACTGAAGAAACCGGACGGTGTTCCGTCCTCGGAAATGCCACCCGAAGCCGAACTGAATGTGACGCCATCTGCTGCTATCACGCCGTCCGTCCCCGATAAAATGTTGTGCGTCGGTAACCAGTGGTAGATCCCGATCGAGATAGTAGTGTCCCGCTCCCCGGTGAACATCTGTTCCGTCGTCACATTGTAAGCCGGATTCGATACCCACACACGCAAGGCAGGTGTCAATCTGCCAGCGATCTTATTATCCGATGGCAGGTCAGAAGGTAACCATATCCCAAAGCCAGACGAGGCAAAAACAGGCTGATCGTTTTCATCCTTGAGTTGACCGACGTAATCTAATACCTCGTCCGCCGCCTGATATAATGGGGAGTCGATCATTGATGGGGATTAAACGTCTTTCCGTGAATGTAAAGCGTTTTCCCGTCTCCATAGCTGTTCGGCCCCGCCATGTCACTATGGGTGATCCTGGCCTTTTCCGCGAGCGTAGGATTATCCACCTTCCGCTTAGTGCCGGTTTTCGGCGTAAGCGCCTTGTTCATCTCCTTAGCTGTGTCTTTCATCTTAGAATTCGTTACTTTACTACACTTTTGAGCTTCGAAAGCCCGTTTGCTATACCCGCCGCCAGTGGATGAGCAACCGCCAGTTCGCACCGGCGCATCATTCGCTCACCGACAGCTAAAAACTTACTGTGCTTCTCAGCAGCCCACTTCGGATGATACATTTGACCCTTGGCCACCTTGTTCGCTCGGCTGTCCGGATTGTCCGATACCCCGAGCGTTACCTTAGTGCCATTACGCCGAGGCTTCAACGACGCGAGCAGGTTGCCCGACCGTCTGCTGCGCCCCATCATGTTCAGGTCCTTGAATCCCGTCTGGAGTCCCAGACCCTCACGAACCGCCGCATGATCTGGAGTGTAATCCGAGAACTTCTTGCCATCGGCATCCAGCCCCATGGCCGTTAGCTCCAAGATCACCTTCTGACCCTCCTCCGCCGCTACATCCTTCCATCCCTCGGCTACATAAGCGTCGAGTTCGAGAAGCATTCTATCGGCTGATGAGGTATCTATCATGCTGTTATCAAAAACCCGTGGCGCCGAGGCTTCAAACCCAGACACCCTATTGCCCCATACGGAGTCCGTTCGTAAGCCTAAGCGCGCACGGATACTCGTATTGATTTGCTATTCGTCGCCCTGGGCAGCAGCTTTATTCTTGCCTTCCAGATACCGGCGGTCTTTCGGCTTGCCACTTTCATCCTTTGGATGCCAAAACACGCCACCTTTGCTACGCGAGCCGGTATTCTTCCAGATCGTATCGCCCTGAGCTGTCCTTGCGATAGCAACGCTATCCTTCGTCATCTTTTTCATCGTGATCGTCGGTAGCTCCTTCAGCTTCTTCGCCTTTGTAGTGTCGCTCGGATTATCGTCGTATCCGCCTTTTGCTCCTCGTGTTGCCATAATAATTACTGGTTATGATGTTTCTTGAAATTCACATTAACGACCCTGCGAGAATCGACATACGGCCCGTCATCCCACTCAGCCGGAGGTTGCTCCACGTTATGCTTTGGAGTGTGGTGCTTCACACCCTTGGCTCCGGCCTTCGTGCCTTGATGCTTAACGCCCGATTTGTGACCTTTTTCTGTCATTGTATTACCTGTCTCGCCTTTCACGCCGGTATCGACCGGAATAAATTTTGATTTTGGCTCCCTGCTCAGAATCGGCATCGTCCTTCTCTTGAGTCGAAAGCTTTGAACCAGCTTTCGCACCCCGCTCGGATCGTACCGATTTTGCGCCTTTTGCCATGATGGATGTCTTACAGCTTATTGCAAGCTGTAGCTGAAGTGGTCACTATCTTTCGCGCCCTTGATTTTATACTTTCGCTTCCAATCGGCAGGCGATAACTGAGATTCGGCGTGTTCCTCGTCAAGATGTGACTGCTTCGGCCTAGTGGCTGTTACCGTCACTTCCTTGTTAGGGCTGCCCTTAGCTCCTCGTTTTTGTGCCATTTCGCTTATCGGTATTTAAGTGTAACATCCGCAGTCGTGCGGCCTTTAGCGCCCTTTTTAGGCTCATCGTCAACGAGAGGAGTATTGGCCCAACCCTTGCGGGGAGCAGGCTCATTCTTCATCTCCTTGAGTCGTCGCTTGCCAGCAGCGGTTAAGCCATCTTTTGCACCTTTTGATTCAGCCATGATCGTAAAATGTTAGATTAATAATATATCTTCTTTCTCTTGCCACGGCTGCCACCGAGCAGACGTTGATAATTTTTATCACCCATGCCTTCGTTAGCGTCCGTTGGATCCTCTGGATCACTAATATCTTTGGTATGATCTCCTCTGAGGCCCGAAGGACTATCTTTTGCCATCGTGACCGATGAATAGTCCGACTTTGCGCCTGATGCTCGCATACCCTTTGCTCCTCGTGCCATATTAACTATTGGTTTGATGCTGAGTTGGTAACTCAGCAAGTGATGATACATTCGGTGTCTTACCACCCTTAGCGCCCTTTTTACCACCCAGGCGCATGTGAGCAAGCACACCCTTGTGATGCTCCTTGATGCGCTTTTCCTTCTTTTTCTTCTCTTCCTCGGGGTTGATTGGCATGGCGATCGTTCGCTTGGGTTAAACTTTATGAAATCGTCGCTGTGTTCTCACACGGTTGAAATCGGAGGTATTGTTTGGATCGGTTACCAGCTTCAGTTGCTTGTACAATCGTCGTTTGCGTACATCGGCCTGACCGCCCTTGCCGTCCGTGCCACCCCAGAATTTACGTTGGTCTGCCATGATGTTCACTATCGAGTCACCAATGACCTGAAACCGTCCGATCATCTGATTCGAAAGCCAGAAGAGCGATGTTGCCGCCTCCCAATCCTTCAATACGACCGGCGCTCCAGCCTTGTTAGTGCCAGTTCCGTTGTCAAGCAGGTTCAATACACCGTCGAGATACGTCAGTGAGTAACCTGAGTCCGTGATGTCCAGAACGTTGAACCAGTTGCCACCCGTCATGTCCCGGAACAAGTCCGGCAAGTCCTCCATCAGCTCATCAATAACCTGCTTATGACCCCGGTTTATCGCCATTGCAGCGATCGTTCTGATCTGCGGGTCTTTGCTCTGTGTCCAGAGGAGCAGATCGCCGCCAACCTCAATTTCGAGGTCTGCGGTTGTTACTAGCGGGTCTGCCGGCCATGACATGATGAGTAATTAGAAGCATCGTTATCGTGTAGAAATCTGGAGCAATGGGACGGCCACCATCGTTCGAAAGTGACCGTCCCAGAGAGTGCAGAATAGCTTAGGTCTGAACAACAACGCCGCGAGCGGCCATATAGACGGCTACACCGTAGCAAACGTCAACCGAGTAGATCCACGATTGAAGTTCTACGCTGTACGACATCTGAGCGCGTACCGCTACGCCAGTCTGAGGATCGACGTAGATGTATTCATCTACCGGAGCTGACTCCGAATACTTCTTCGCTGGCTCGAATTCAAGAAATCCGATCACGAAAGCATCCTGCTGGAACATCAGATTGTTCGTTGTCACAGGGCTTGTGGCCGTCTGTACGATGTTCTGTGAGAAGTTCACACGCAGACCGTAGAGGTTGCCAACGTCACCCTCGCGGATGAGCTTGTTGTCGCCAACGGCATACGCTGCCTGATAGGCAGTAAGGCCCGAAAGCTGGTTCCAGTAAACCTGATCGCCAAAGATCAAATGTACGTCACCGGCGGTTGGATCGACCATCTGTGCGCTGAGAGTTGCAATACCACTGCGAATGGTAGGATCGCTGATCGCTACGCCCGGTGTGCCAACAGGTGTGTTGGAAAAGCCGGTGTAGAGCGCAATCAGCGATTTGTCGATCTGTCTGACCATACCCTCCATTACGCCAGGTTTGGCGAGCTCGAGGATATTTGTGAGATTACCGGCCGCAATACGCGATTCAAGCTGGTTGGCCTTGATGCGTGTGCGCCACTGGTTATTGAATGTGAGTGGAACCGTCGGAATGACGATGTTCTGAATGTCCGTGTAGGAAGGAGTCGTTGGATAGGTGTAAGCAACCGGATCCATTTCAGCCATCGGCACCGGAATGTTCACGGTATAGCCGCCCTGAGTCACGTCGCGCTCCTGCCTGTTCTCGATTCGGCAGCGACCAAGAATCGCACTTCTCGCATGTGCAAATTGGGCTACCTGTGTAGCTAAGAGGGTTAGAATTAACCCCGAAAATGAGTTTGCCATTGATTGTTTGAAGAATAGGAACGAGCGTTCCTAACCGGGAAGCCGCCTGGTCAGCAGAGAAGGATGAGATCGTGTGACCGACCATCCAAACGGCACTCAACGGCTGCCGCAGCGCGAAAAGAGCTTTGCTCTCGACAACTATCTATCTGCTGGTTTTAGGAAGGGTTCCAAGGCTCCAGCGAGCCGATTCTGGTTTAAGCGTCCAGTTAGCTGTGTGGAGAAACTTCGAAACTCTTTCGTGAGTTCCAACAAAAAAAACGAGCCACAGAATTTGCGGCTCGTTTCCTAAATAAAAATCAACTACTCTTACTTCGAGTATTGCCTTTTCACGCGGCCTTGTATCTCGTTTAACAATCGAGCAGCTTTGTCCTTGTCGCCGTTGTCCAGCGCATCCCGGTACTGCTCTTGCAGGTCCTCGTTCCGCGATACACTTGGAGAACCCTTCATGCTCCCAAGTCCCTGCAATCCGTTACCCGTCGTCTTGCCGAAGAGTCCCGGACGCTCGTTCGCAAACTTCTGACAAGCCATTTCAACCGTCAGTGGTAACAGTGTACCGGCATCGTGCATCGGATTTCCGGCATTGTCGCATACCATCAACTGATTTGTCTCGTCATCCGGCTTGATAATATAACGAAGCATGAATAGGTCAACAGCATCGTCCAGATTCTGAGGACCGTGCGAAGCGATCTTTTCGCGCACCACCGCAGTAACGCGCGTTTTCTGAACCTCACTCTTTAGTGATTCATTCTCATTTCTGAGATTCGCTATCGTTCCGGCATAGCGCTGTTCGATAACTGCCGCAGCCTCCGGTTGTCCTGCTTTCGCAAGCGCAGCCAGCGAAGCTTTTATGTCGATTCTTCCTTTTCCGTCAACGACGGGCTTGACTCCATAATCGGCAAGCTCGGAAGTGAGATCGGCGGTGACTTTCTTTCTCTCTTTGGCGATCCCTGACCGGAAGAGTTTGTCCGGGTCGGTGACGACTTGCGTTTGCGGTTGGTGACCGTTGTTGCCACCACCGTTGCCGGTGGTTTTTCTTTCTTGTTCAGTGGTTTCGAGTTCGGTTGTTTCTGCCATAGTTGCTCCAGTGTTGATATAATTGTGGAAATTCCAATCTCTCGCATACAGTCAGCCGTGGTCATACACTTACCTTTGACTTGAAAACCACGACGCTCTGAAAAATTACATGGGCGAAGGCATCTGTTGTCCGACATACCGGACCGGAGAACGATCACATCCTCCATCGATCGATACCTTCCGAACTGACCGATGATGATAGAGTCCGAAGTCGGCCCCATAATGGCTACAACGGATTTACCGAGCGCCAGTGCTATCGCTAAGACTCCCGAATCCACCGAGACGACCGTTTGCGCGCTGTCAACCGCCATCAGCAGTCCGTCGAGCGTCAGGGTTTCCGCATACTCCGCATTCTTACCCGGTAAGCCCATTGCCCGTACCGAAAAGTAACGCGACATCAGTTCATCGTAAAGCTGCTGATGCTGTGGATAGCTCCGGTGTGGAGAGGTAGAGTCCAGACCGAGAATAAGATCCGTCACCCGCTCTTTTTGCTCTGTGTGACCGAGAAGGTAATGCCTGAAATCGAATGAGTCCGGCAAACCGGATTTGATGTAATTGGCAAACTGATCGAAACGGTTGACCTTTACATCCCCACCGGATTCCTCATCGTGCGCTCGGCACCAATGCCGTAAAGATTGAATGTGCCCGAAGTTGCTCCAGTATTTAGCAATTACACCTACGGTTGGCTCCTGCTCGCCAATGATCTCGCATCCCAAACGTTTGTAGATCGGAGCATGGTCAGGTATGCAGCCAACGGTAACATGCGTACCGGAGTCTATCTTATGCCGGATAGCTGGCAGTGAGTGAACCACGTCTCCGATACCGTTTTCCCACAATAGAAGAAGCAGCCGGTCTTTCGGCCCGGCTGCATCGGCTCCTAAATCTGCGCGAGAATACGTTCGAGCTTCGAACGGACGGTCGTGAACAACAGTATTCCAGACTTCTAAAGGAATATTTTGCTCAATTCCATGCTTATTAATAAATTGCACTGTATGTTATGGGGCTAACAAATAGGAACGTTCCTATGATCGCAATTTACCTTACGCAGAATGCTTGAGCGTCATTCCCTTATTAAGCCCGGTATGGTTTGCGCCGTGCGCGTGTTTCTTCGCAAGCTTGCCACCGTGCGTAGGAGTGTGCTTTGCTGCGTTTGACATTGCCATTCCAGTTGAGTTCTTGCTGGTAATGACTCCAGATGCCTTTCCACCCGATGTTTTGATAATGCTGCTGTTTGCCATGATGGTAATTTAATAAAAATGAAAACAGTAAAACTTTTTTAGCGATCGTCCCTAGACACCCAACACCGGCGGTTTCTTCTTCACCACCGGAAGCTGATGGGATGCTGAACGAATCGCATCTCCGTAGTTCTCACCAGTACCGTGTTTAGGGCGCTTCTTGGTTCCTTTCGCACCCGCTGTGCGAGCTGACTCTACGGTGTTCGTTTTTGCCATAGCACTACAAACCACTACTCACATAACGTTCGTTCCGAACAGTGACTTCTCAAAGACAGTTTTTAACACTTGTCGAGTTCTGCATGATCCACTCCCACTCATCCGCAGTAAGCGAGCCGGCAAGCGATCCATCCTCATTCCATTTTAGAAATCGCGGTGTGGAAAGTCCGGCATCCAGAGAAGCTTTCGATACGCTGGTGAATAATCCGGTTGCGGTCAATTTATCCATGACATCCTGAACCATCACGGAAAGAAACTCCGAGCCTTGTATCTTGTCGCTGTCCAATTTGAGAGTAGGATCACTTAATGCGTTAAGAAACTTTCTCATATTTCTCCCCTATCTATCCGCCGCTTGTCGTAAGCTTCTTCGGCGGGATTGTAAATCGTTGGCTCCGGCCCAAGCGGGTTTGTGTCCTCTCCTGGCTGATAATTACGAATATACTCTATTGCTTCATCCTCGTTGTCGAAATAGGAATCTTCCGCAGGATGTCGGTCGTGTGAGCCTATGCGATAATTGCAAAAGTGCTCACCAAATTCAGCGTTGTCGAATAGTGACTGACGCTCGCTGAGTGTCTTATTGCGCTCATCCAAAGCTGCCGCAATTCGAGGGCGCTCTTCGCGCTTTCGCCTGTCATCCTTTTCAATGATTTCCTCAATGCTCATTCCGCAAGCTCCAGTTAAATTCTTGTAAGAATAGCAATAGCACCTTCCATTTCCATTCGATAGCCATTCGGAGTCGTCATAATATCTGCCACGTCACGCCGCACCTCGTCAATATCCATGTCGTCAGCAAGGATCACAGGAACGCTCAACCGCATGGCATTCCGTATGTCGGAGGCGCAGACGCCTCCCCAATGTCCACCGTCTATCCACGCGAAATCTGCGGTGCCCTGCCACGCTGAAAACGTGTTGCGCGTGTCTCCCAATGTGAAGGTGATGTTCAGCCCCGCCTCACGAAGTAGGTCAGCAGCGTTCGCAGATTCCGGGTCAGTGTCAAACGTGCAGAGTGAGGCACCAGGATGAAGCGCATGAAGGATGAAGCCGAACAAGCCCTTGTTCGTGCCAGTCTCAATCACAGAAGAAGGCTTTGCAATATCCAACATCCGAATGATAGTCCCGAGCCGCAAAGCCGCGCGCTCGTCATCTCCCTCAAGAGTGTTTCCCTCGCTCGATCGAACCGATGCAATCAGCGCAGAGTAAAGTGGCAAATCGCGTAATTTTGCAAGCATGTTATTATCCATTCCATCCCTCCGGCCAAATTTCTGTTCCTGTTTTTTCTACCCACGTCACGTCCTGAGCACTCGGCATCTCCTCGTTGAAGGCACCGAATGGACTGAACTCATGATCCATCAGCCATTGCATATTCGGAGTATGTTCTGCGTTATCGCCGCCAATATGGTTTGCACGAGGCAGCGCGGGATAAACACATTGCATTGCACGGAGATTCGCCCACGCATCGAACTTGCCATTACCTCCGCCAGTTTCCCGCTTGTATTGCTCGCCATCGTTCGAGTAAAATTTATCCCAACGGTCTTTCCACATCCCCCACGTCCACGGACAGAAATCTCTCCGCTTGTGAACGGTGTACGTCTCTGCCGCACGTATCTGTACATATACCGCTTCGTCCGTAATCCGGTTATATCCCGTCACGGATAGCACCGTTGCATCGTCTCTATACTTCTCACCCATTGCGATGAAGTATTGCAACCAGTCCCGCGACATAATTGTATCGTCCTCCACGAGGATAACGAAATCAGCGCCACCCGCGAATGCCTTCGGAACCACAGATAGTTTATTCAGGTCAATGCCAAGCCGAGGATCGTTGACGAAGTATTGCGATTTGCCCTTGTGCCTCGTTTGGAAGTCGAGGGCAAGCGCCTTTACTGCCTCGCACTCGACTTGATGTTGAGATGCCCAATCTTGCGAGAGGTACACAGGAATATCCTCAATGCCGTAGCATTTCAACAGAGCGTCGAGGACTTGCTTCGTATATTTTTCTCTCCTAAAAAGAGTAATTGCGATTGCGGTTTTCATTTGAGCGTCGTTCAAGAAATAGTTCTTCGAATGTCATGTGTTGATCGGCAAGTAGTTCTCTAAGTTGCTTAACTTTCATCATACCCAATGCTGTATCGGGATCTTACAAGCCTCCCGTATCTTAGCCTCCCGCTCGGTGAATTGCTCTCGCTGATCTTCCCGCATCAGACGGTCGTGCCACTCCACGAAAAGATGATTGATGTAATCTATCGTCTTGTCATGGATAAGTTTCTCCAGAACCCCATACTCAGCACCCTCGATGTCCATTTTCACTACGATAGTGTCCTCGAATCGCACATTCGCTTTCAGCCATGCCGAGAAGTCGATCACCTTCACCCGCTTTTTATCGCTCCCGCTGAAATTCTCGTTCGCCATCACCAGCGTTCGAGCCTCCGGATTGTCGGTCATTGCCAGACTCGCTACGCCCTGCGCGTCACCCATAGCGCATTCGAAGAATTGGATATTAGCATCGTATGAATCCCACTTCGCGTCATCCCACTCTGGCACACGGATAGGGTCAAACGCATACACCTTGTCGTATTTCAGACGTGGCAAGCCATCCATGGCATTGAAGGCCAGGTCGATTACTTTCCCGTTGCTGCAACCCAAGTCGATGAAGATTACGCTCATAATGTGTGAAATTTAGTTCTAAGCCACTCTAAGAAACTGAACCTATCCTCAATTTTGTGACCGCCAGTAAAATAGTTTTCAGGGTCAGGGTCGTTCTCTTCGGGTTCGAATATCTCAGGATAATTTACAAACGCCACTTCTGGTGTCGCGTACACCCCAAACGACCACCGCTCCAATAGCTGATAAGCTCGCCACCGCGCTTCGCTCACAACTTTCGTCTCAGTGCTGCCATCTCCGTTCGTAAATCCGTAGGGATGAATAGCGGCTAAAGATGGATTCTTAGAAATCAAGTATTTCTCCATGTTTTCCATGAAGCTCTTTTGCTCTTCTGGTGTTGCTGCTCCGCTCATAGTGATATTACACCCGCTCTTGTTTTACAATAATCCGAAAAATAATTGAATGCCCGCAATTGATTGTCCTGACTAAGTTTGCGAACAGGCAAATCAAAAATCGTAGGCTCGGGCACAACTGGAAAGTCCTGTTCGAGTTTTCTGGAAACCAGACTTATCAATTTCTCTTCAGGATTCAAATTTCTTTCGTCGATTACCTGCCATAAGAGCCGCCAACCATATCTATCGGCGTTAAAACGATAGGTGTTGTTTCTACCTCGTCATGGAATGATCGTTTTCGCCACTCCTTAAATGTTATCGTAGGCTTGATCGTCAGAATATTGTCGGCGTTCAAAAGCGTACCCTCTGGAAGAGGAATGACGACGGGTGGCTTCATGCCGCCTTTATCCGTCGAGGATGTCTCATTCGAGACGGTGTACAATGGAATTTCAATTAATTTCATATTGCCCTAAATAATCCTATTGGTTGTGTTAAATCCGGATTCTCATTCGAGAATCGCAGTTGCGGATATTTAGAAACATCCACTCGCTCCAAAAATTCATTCCATCCGCCCTCGCAGTGGTATTCGCCAAAGATGGCTACAAGCTTTTGTGCTATCTCAGGCGAGAGGCCGTTCAGCAGGATCACCTCAGCAAGTTCAGCATCGAGCTTCATCAGTATGCCGCCCGGATAATCATTAATAAATACATCTTCGGTAAGGAAGCCTTTATATTGCTTTGGCAGCTTGTCCTCGATCGTCACCACATTAATCGGAATGTCCGTGATCTCATACCCCACATGATCGGCGCCATCCTTCCACTCGATTGCATGAGCTGCCTTCTCCCGCTCGATCACGAAACCCGAACCTGTTGACTTCAGTGATTTCACATACACCAGGTCAGGACGCTCGCCGTAGCTCACCGCCGCATTCACACATGCCACACCTGAGAAGTCTCGAGTATTTGCCTCCAGCAGCTCGAATGATTCAGGATTCGGCTCGAATGCTATTACCATCACGTCAGGCCACAGCGTCTTTGCCAGCACCGAGAATGTACCGATATGAGCGCCAACATCCAGCACCAGCGACGGAGCAGGATAGCTCTTCGCGTACATTCTCATGCCGTACATATCCCGCGTCACTACCTCGTCTATCACGTCGAGATCGCCTTTCGGGTTCGATTCACGAAGCCAGAAATCCCTTTTCACCCACTCGTCTAAAAACTGCTTTTTCATTCTGCCGATTTATATTTTTCTCCGCTTCCGAAGCAAAGTCGCTCAACTTCTTCAATCCTCAGTCCGGCTATCTCTATCTTGCATCATTGTATTTGCTCCTGAGCTACTTCCAAACTCGAAACTCCAAGTTGAATCATATTCCAATGCTTCGAGGAAGCGAATATGCCGTCCGGCCCCGGAGAGAATGTCTCGTTGAACCAGCCGCAGACCCATCCGATTATCGTATCACTACCCTGCGGCAATAGAGGCTGAACGCACGTCATTACTGGCGAGTTGAGATCGCCCTTTACCACTACACGCGAGCCAAGCGTGACGCTGCTCAATTGCTGACCGTTTGGAGATGTTATCATTGTGTTTCTTGGGGTCTTAAATTATTGTGCTATAACCGGGGAGCTGAAATAAAGCATTATCTTTGTCTGGTAGTATTTCAAGACATACTTCCGGAAACTCTATTTGAGTCCAATGTCGAGAAAGGATGTATCCTTTTTCAACAACATCCTCTTTTGAAAAATCAAACCATCCACATACCCATGAGTTGTTAAAACCACGCGCAACAACCATCAATATAGCAGACTGCACACCGCGCAACGTTACCCGCGAACCGATGCCTATGGGTAAGTCTATCAACTCTGGTGTCTTTTTCGCAAGCTTCTTTCTTTTTGTGGCCTTTTTCATTTAGTATTTGTATTACCTTTCCGAATCTTCTCTCGAATTCTTGCCCTTAGACCCATTCATTTTATCCCGTACAAGTTCTCGAATAATATGTTGCCTCGAAATCGCTCGTTCCTCCGCTTGTTTTTTGAGATAAGTTAGCTCATCGTCCTTAAAGCGAACGATGATTTGGTTAGAGTCTGGCTTCTTAGGCATATAGCAAAAGAACCCAAATGATAGCAAGCGGGTTCCACTACAAATTGAATTATTTTGGAAATATCCGGTGTTTATCAATCATGCCACAAAACACAACACACTCAGACAGCGAACCTCCCGGCGGCATGACCGATCATGCGCCCAACCCTCACTCCCGCTTGCTCAAGCGGCTCAATTCCCAACGCGGCGCAAATGACTGTTCTTTGCCTTTGCAGCGGCACTCGCATTCCGGGCGCCAGCAGCAAGAATCGCATCCGCAGATTCCTTTGACACGCCCTGCTGTATCTTCTTCGATGCCGCTTTGAAACCGACATGCTTTGCGCCTTTTGATCCTGTTGGCATGGCTAACTGATTTTTAGAGTTTCATTGGAAGCTTTTTGCTTCGCCACCTCAATTGCTGTTCGGAGAAGTGCTTGTATATCATCCGGCGTACCGTCAAAAAGGAAGTTGCCTTGATTATTCATATCCGCCGTCAAAACAATTCGCGTTCGATATTCTCCCGTGAAAAAGTCTGCTGCTGCATCCATCATAGCCCGCTCTTTTACTTCGGGAATGTTTGGATTGAGAATCTTTGTGCTATCTTCCATATTACTGTGCTCCCCTCGGTTCATACCGCTTTTGCGCGATCTTTACGATCCGGTCAAGCAACTGAGGGAATGTCATTCCTGCCAACTGCGCCGAACCGCCATAACCATGCTCCGGCGATAAGTCCGGGTTCGGATTAATTTCAATGATGATCGGTACACCCTCCGGTGTGAGCCTGATGTCCACTCTCGCGTAATCCTGCACTCCCAAAGCGCGGGTTGCGGTCAATACCGCCTCATCTATCGCTTCGATCTCTTCCGGTGTCAGAACAGCATCCTTCGTCACTACCTCGTCAAAATCCTTCGAGTCTGAGTTCTGCTTTGCATCCTGAGTAACGATCTTGGCCTCACCTAAGAATTCTATCTCCATCGGCGGGAGAACGATGCGCTCATTGCCGTTGCCGAGAACACCAACCAACAACTCCCTCCCCTCGGCATATTCCTCGACAAGTATGGAATCAGTGATCGTGTAGAGACGTGAGATGACTTTCCGCATCTCCTGATCATTGTGAGTGACATTCTCTGCTGTTATACCCTCACTCGCATCCTCAGCAGCGGGTTTCACCATGCGAGGCCATGTCAGATGACTCATATCCGGCTCCGTGACCCCACGGCGCAAGAGAACAGCGTTCTTGACCGCACAGCCCACTCCCGCCAGCACTGTCTTTGCCAGCGCCTTGTCTTGAAGAAGCCCGAGCGTCTTTGACGGAGATCCCGTGAAATGGAAATGGGCAAGCTCCATGTAAGCCGCACAGTGCATCTCGAATTGTGCCTTGTCATGGAAAGCCTCTATCGCATTCCAGACCATCATATCCGGATCGAGCGACAAGAGCGTGTCTAACGAGTTCGCAAGGTTGATGAAGGTGACTTCGTAACCGGCTTCTTCGAGTCCTTCGATAAGCTGGCTGTACTCTTCTTCCTCTTCCGATGGATTTCCGTCCGTGCCTGCCTCGCAATTAGCAACAAGCGCGATTTCCATGCCGTTAGCCACCTCTCGGTGTACGACATTATCCCTTCCATCTCGTAGAGCATCAGGTCCATCTCCTTGTCGATCTTCGCTTGCAGTATCATTGCCGGATGATCCGCCATCGGGCTTTGATTCCGGAGCACCTGACCCTTTCCCTTCGCCGACTTCAGTCTCCCCGGCGGGAGGTAGCTGCTTTCGGGATGCAGGAGCATCTTTCGGGTCACCGCCGGTGGCTGGTAATCCGCCATTTCCCGGTCCATCCTTTTTCCCCCCATCCCCGCCTTTTTCGCTTGGTGGATTTTGGATTTGGGCAAGTTTGGCTTTTTGCTCAACGAGCCAGGGGATTGGTGCTCCTTTTGTTTCATTTTCAAATCTTGCAAGTTTCTCACTCGAAATTCCAGGCATCACGGCATGAGTCAGTTGGTTGACAGTTTCTCGCACAGCAGATTCCGATGCAGGGTTATCCTTCATTATTCGGAGATACGTTTCGCCATCACGCAGCGTGTCAGATGAAGTCCGAGTGTCGAATACGGTTGGATAGGTCACTTCTGCCGTTACACCCATTGCACGAGCCAGCATCTGAACGATCCTGTCGTCAATATCCCAGAAATAACCCGCTATCGTGGTCAACACACCGTTCTCCGGCCACAAGTCAAATGCCCTTGCCGCTCCGGTCTGTGCTGAACTCGAGAAGCGGCTTTGCAATCTGGCTGTTTCGTAAATCTCTTTCGGATTGTCCTCAAAGACGATCTTTCGCAATTGCTCGATCTCCAGTGATGGCTTCTGCAAATATCGTGTCGTGCCGTGCTCATCCTGAGATTCGATAATCGGCATGTCGCTGCCTAAACCGGATTTGAATGTCTCCGTTGCGGTTTTCAAACCCATTATCATCTGATAGGTCAGGTGATCGTGAACCGCCTCGGATAGCATTGAACGGTCTTGCAAGTCCCCGGTCGCTAACATGATGACCGGATACATGAATGAATGTCCCGTCGGAGTACCCTCTAAGACCGCTACCTCTACATTCTCCTCGTAAGCTGCCCTGATTATCGGGCAAAATCCCATACCGTGATGATATGTCTCGGCATTGTTCGCCGGCCACCACGTCAAATTGCTGTCCTTGTCGAGCGATCCGGTATAGAACTGAACTGAGTCGCCGTCGATCTTCATTATCCGTTTGTCCGGCATTCTCATGTCAACCGCCAGGATCTCCATATTCGGTGACAACTCGAAATTCGTGATGTACTGAGGGAACACAACCGCAGGACGGAACGCGCCGCCGCCTGTTGGCACAAGCATGACGTATATTTCAGGTAAGAGCAATGCCATCGGAGCTACCTCACGGCGGAACCAGGTGTCATACCATCCATCCAAAAACTTCTGAAAATCTTTATTGGGCGATGTCCGCTGTATCGAGTCCTGCCGCCGGTAAAGACCCTCGATGTATTTCTGGTTGATCTCGCGCACATAATTTTTAACCTTCAGTAGCGTCCGGTTCTGCCGCTCCGCCAGTGCGTCGACATCCTCATACCGGCTGTAGCGAAGGATGTATTCCTGCTGCACCGTGGAGTTGAAGTACAACGACAATCCCTGCCGCGAGTCGCGCGCTATCTTATCAAGTCCGGTGCGTACACTGAGATCCATGTTCATTGTGTCGTTATTTAATCATAAAGCAAATTCCCACCAATAAAACTCCCGCTACTATCCCGGCAACGGAAGGCCAATTTCCCAAATCTATCCAAAACGGGACGGCCTCGCCAAAGGCCGTCCCTCTGCTGCGTTGTTCATCTTTAGAGTGATCGGTGAGTTAGTGCGAAAAATCAAAATTTATCTGTTGGGATTTTCTTCACCTTCTTGTAAATGAATCCGCCAACAGCAAGAACGCCGAGTATGATACCGCTTATTATGAATCCCATAGTTATTTTTTAATTAATATGAACTCCCCGATGCGACAGTTACGGGCACATAGCTCCCCGCCACGCGATTGTTTATATTCACCGTGCGGGTTAGCACTCCTACGTAATCCCATATTGTATTGCCGCCTGATGCGTCTATGTCGGTGAAGTTGGTGTAGAGGATATTCAGGCCGCTCACTGTTCCCGTGTAATTCAGAAGAGCTTTCGTTCCGCTTACCGTGCTCGCTTTAAAGACCATCGAAAGTCCTTGACAGCCAGTAATGTTGAAAGCAGTGGTAACAATATAAGTGTTACCGCTATGCAATGTCCACGTTAGATTCGCATATTGATTATTAGATATTGTCCCGCAAGTCCAGCCGAACGAACCAGCCCAAGTAATTGAATTTTGGAAATCAGAGAGAGTGCCTGTAACAGATAAGGCTGAGTTTAGCGTTGCCGTGCCCGTAAATAATCCTAAATTGTTAAATGACATCCCCGCAGTATTCAGCGTACAGTTGCCAGCGAGCGTGAATCCGTTGTTCGTCGTTACCATCGTTCCGGCTGTGTAGGTCAGCGTGTTGCCTGTTCCGCCATAGGCGAGGGTTACTCCACTTGCCAGCGTGATCGTACCCGAAGTGTTAAAGGTGACATTGTTAGACACCGTGCTCGTGCCCGCCCACGTCATGCTTCCGGTCGTTCCGAATACGATTGTAGTCGTACCGGCCACCGTGCCTAATGCGGTAAGTGTTCCGCCAGCTATATTTAGCGTGTTAGAATTAAGCGTTATTCCCGGACCTCCAGCGAACACGCCGCCTGTCGCAGTCCAAATATCGCCAAACGTTGTGGTGGCTAACCCTGCAGGGGTCAATAGGACTGTTACCGTAACCCCGTTACTTGTCCATGTCGAACTAACGGTACTCGTGCCACTAAACCCTTTTGTCGTACTTGCCGTGAATGTCATGTTGGCACTCAGCGAGAGTCCACCTGTGCCCGGAACTACATTAACCGTACAGGTAAGCTTATGCGTATATCCGGATTGGAACGTTATCGAATACCCCGTACAGGTTCCAGCATCAGCCGTGCAATCGAAATTACCGTTGCCTGTGAATATGACAGTGTCCGTAATCGTAGGAACAGCCGCACCGCCTAAGCCGCCATCAGTTAGCGACCAACTCGCGGTACTCGACCAATTTCCGCCAACGACAAAATACCGATTTCCAGCAACGGCAAAAACATTGCTCGCGAAAAAGCAAAGAATCGAAACGAGAAGAAAGCTTTTAATGAGCCGCATAGGTTACTTTTGTGCTCGAAAGTAATTTAAGAGATTTCATAGATTACTTTCAGTGAGCTTGGTTGTAATTATTTTGCTCTGAAATTCCGCGATTCTTAATCGCTGTTGCCGTATCAGTAGCATATCCGTCCGACATAAAGACAGGAACCGTGACCGACACCGTAACCGGAGCAGTTGTGATCGTTAGCGAGCTATCCGCGTTTACAACCGTGTCCTGAATTGTATTAGCGAGTGTATAGGTCACGGGTATTTCAAGCGTAGGAACGCCCGTCGTGTAAGCTGGAATCGGAATAGGTTTGACTTTTAGTGCGCCGGAATTATTATGAACGCTATACCGCACATATTGCTCCCTGCTTGCAGTGCCCGGTTGACAGTAAGCCGAAACGCCGACGCTTAAAAATATGAACGTAAGAATTGTCCTCATTATTGATAATAAAGTATTAGGATGCAAGATTGAATTGACGTGACGGATGAAACGCTAATTGTAAATGGCTCATATTGAGATACCGTTGTCGAAGTCCAGCTCCCATTCGCATTCGCGTGCGCCTCCGTTGCACTCGTTAACGTTGGTTTATTGCCCGAACCGATTATTGACGCTCCGGCATTAAGTATATCCACTACGATTGAACCCGAAAGCGGACTGATTATTTCCCATGATGTTATAGTTCCGGCGTTTACACCTGAGACGTTTATACCGGAATCAGCGGGAACGCCCGTCACTATTACTGCACCCGAACCGCCTCCAAAAATCCTCCAAATAAGAGCATGTGGAACATCCGATGAACCAACTGTCCTGAATGTAGGAGTTGCCGCGCTCCCCGAAGTTGGGCCAGCTAAAAATGTATTCTTGGATTGAGTTGCGAGTGCAAGTGCCAACGTTCCGCTCGTTGTGATCGGAGAACCGGACACAGGACTCGTGAAAATCACTCCGGGAACTGTCAGGGCAACGCTCGTTACCGTGCCCGATCCGCCACCACTTGCCGCCCAACCATACCCACCGCCCGCAAGGACAGTATATGCGTACCCGGTTTTGGCAGTCGAATCCGCCGTGAGATTTTTGAACGCTCCGTTTGCAGTCGTCGCATTCGTTCCGCCGTTAGCGATCGAAAGAATTCCGCTCGAAAGAACGCCCGAAGAGCTTGCCGAAACCGCTCCCGCGCCTAAACCCTGTATAGTTACAATACCGGAGCCGTCTATTGACATTCTCCGGTTCGAATAACGCGAACCGCCTGTGCCGAAAATTAAGGAGTCATTCGTTGCCGTAAAAATAGCAAGCGAGCTTAGTTGGCTGTAAATATAAGAACCGCTCTTTCGAGTAATATCATAAGCCGATTGAACATAACCGGAAGAGTTGACCCCTATGTCTAAATATCCCGTTGTATCTGTTGCCGTGTCACATGCAATAATAAAGTCCCCGCTTGCCGCCGCTCCGCCCGAACCGTTTTGGAGTGTAGCCTGCATATAGTTATTGGTACTGCCATAAAGCGTAAGCGGTGAACGTGGAAATTCTTTCGCCGTGCTGTTCGTACCCAAAAGCAAATCATGGTTCGTAACATCGTAAAAATAATTAGCATTGTCCTGAGTATAAACACCGGAAGCTCCTGCAAATATAGCAGAGCCTAAAGTGAAGGCCGTCGCTGTTCCTGTTCCACCGTTGGCAATCGGAAGAACGCCTGTAACTTTTGCCGTCAAATCTATTGTGCTCGCTGCTATCATTGCGTTTCTAACCGCGAGATTAGCGATAGTCGTTGCCATCCCAACGCTCGTCACATTGCCGGTGAGATTGCCAAAAGCAGGAGCCGCGTCACTTCGCATGAAGGTTGCCGCACTTCCGTTCACGGCTGAGGTTCCGATTGTTGCCGTTGGATTAGCACCGGAACTTGTCGAACTGGAAAGCACCGTGCCGGACATTGACAATCCACCGCCTAAAGTGACCTCAGAATAAGCCGTACCAGTACCCGCCGAACCTGAACCAACAAGAACCGAATTCGCTCCCGCGTTTGCAATCTTAGCAAGCGTAACAGCCGCGTTGTTTATTTTGGATGTTGTGACGGCATTGCTTGCTATCGTTGTTGCCATTGCAATACTCGTTACGTCGCCTGTCAAATTGCCAGTGAAAGCAGAAGATGTTCCAGTCGTATTCTGATTCCAAGTAGGTATGGCTTCCCATGCCGGGACTCCGCCTGTGATTGTTAGAAGATTCGTATTCGAGGCAATCGCTAATTTTGAGAGTGTATTAGTTGCCGAAGCATAGTTAATGTCACCTGTTGTATAGCTGGATTGATGTGTACCGCCGTAAGCTTCAGTGAGTACCGTTCCATTCCACACGCCCGTTGTGATCGTACCCAAAGATGTTAGCGAGCTTGCCGTCACGCCTGAACCGAGAGTAGTTGCACTCAAAACCGACGTGCCGTTTATCTGGAAAGAGCCTCCTGTTATCAGGTTGAGAGTTCCAATCGTATCTAAAGTCATTGGAACCATCCACGCCCTGCTATTCACGCGGGCTGCAAAAGTTAGCTGCGAATTCGCCTGAGTCCCGCCCTGAATCGGAACAGTGTAAATCGCCCAATCTTCTTGATGTGACGTAGAATTCGTAGTTCCCCACCCAAAGCCAGTCAGTCTTAATTGAGGGGAATACATTTGATTGTTATTCGTCGCGGCGTTCGAATTATACATTTGCAATCCATCCGCTGCCGTGTTCGCCGCGATATTCTGAGATACATTTGAAGGAAGGGAGAACGAACCGCCGCCAGATTGTGCAACCCATGAAGTGACACCCGAACCGTCCGTTTGCAAAACATAAGCATTCGTTCCGCCGCTCGTTGGCAGCGTGAATGTGTACGCTGAAGGCGAAGCGGGAGCCGCGAGAGTGATTACATTGCTCCCCGTTGCGTTCGCAAACTTTAATTGCCCGGTCGTAGTACCTGCAACGCCTAATGTTGGAGTTGCAGAGAAAGCCGGGTCACTGCTTGCAACGCCCGTAAGCAAAGTGCCGGAAGCCGGAACTGCAATTTGCGTAGGAGTGGATGTTCCCGCTCCTACTTGTAGTGAGTGATTAGTCAGCGTAGCAAGCCCTGTTCCACCATTCACAACCGGAAGTGTGCCCGTAACTTTTGCAGTCAAATCTATTGTGGAGTTTGCAATCTTCGCATTCGTGACAGCGAGGTTAGCAATCGTAGTAGCAAAAGAGCCTGTGCCCGAACCCGTCACGTCGCTGGTTAAGGTTATCGTTTGGTCACCTGTATTCGTGCCGCTCAGATTAGAAGCTCCCAAAGTTCCGGCAAAAGTACCGTTACCCGCGCCGGTGATTGTAAGCACGTCCGCAAGTGCCGTATTATTTGCAAGCTGTAATTTGTAAGTAGCAACCCGCGAAGCATCCGTTGCCGTGCTCCAATATACTTTTTCAAGTCCGGCATTTCTGTTCGCAGTGGTCGAACTCTGTAAATTGAATGCAATCGCTTCTCCGAAATTCGCGGCAACAGTACCACTTGAATTGTGGTCTATCGTTATGATATTATCGACAGCGTTCGTTGTAGCATTTGTGACATTGAACGTGTGCAAACCTGTCCAAGTAGGAGCGATCGAAACGTCCAAAGAAGGAGCCGCGTCGCTTCTCATTGCTGTTGTCGCGCTTCCGTTTACAGCCGACAACCCTATGCTCGCTGTTGGATTTGCAAAACCGGAGAAAGAGCCGGGGAGATCGCTCGCCTGAATAGTTGCCCATGCCGGAGCCGCGCTTATCGTTCCATTGCCTGTCTGAGATAAAAATTGCTTTGTGGCGGTGGTGTTCCCGGCAAGCCTTGCGTTCGCAGGAGTCGCATTCTCATACAACATATCTCCTAAAGTTGTGAGCGGCGAAGCGTACCCATTATTCGTAATCGTGACAGTCCCGCCCAAAGATACAGGCGAACCCGAAACACTGATACCTGTCCCCGCTGACACCGTTATTGATGAATTCGCCAACGATGAATTTGGAATCGAGGCCGGGAGATCGGATATGGCTATCGCCCGGTATGTCGGAGCGCCCGTTCCGGAAGTCGGCCCTGCCAAGAAAGCATTTTGAGCGGCATTTGAAAGCGAAAAGGAAAGAGCCGGAGTTGTTGTTGAGTTACTAACAGAAGTTGTGAACAATGGGGATAAATTGCCACTCGAAAAACTCGTGACAGTCCCTACTCCATTAGCAACCCATGATGTATTCGTGCCGTTGGATCCCAATACAAGGCCATTAGCGGAAGCCTGAGAGGGCAACAGAGCATTCAAAGCGGCATTTGCAGTCACTTGGCCTGTTCCACCGTTTGCAACGGCAAGCGTACCGGCGAGAGTGATAGTGCCAGCCGTAGTGATAGGCCCACCGGACGTAGTAAGTCCGGTTGTGCCGCCGGAAACACCGACGGACGTGACCGAGCCAGTACCACCGCCATGTGCCCACACCGTATCAAGCTGCCACTGAAACCATTTGAACATCCCACCAGTGACCCGCCACGACACAGTGCTGTTGACAGGCCAGTTGTGCTTCGTCAGATTATTCGCTATCAGTGGATTAGTACCCTGTGCTCTCGCTGTCAGCGTAAGCGAGTCTCCGACAACAGCCGAGCAGACAAACTCCTCGATCGGCGAGCTGGTGGTAGGACTGATAACGTCGATCGTCAGTATTGTATAGCCGGTTGTCGTTACTATCGCCTTTATCTTTTTTCCATCGCCGGCTGTGACCGCGATCTTGAAGGGCGATGCAAGACTGATAACCTGACTTGAAGTGATCGGAGTGCGAAGAAATGTCGTTACCTTCTCCGCCGAATCCGCACTCGGTGGCATTGCGCCCGATTGTGCAAATGCCCCGGATACCGAGGCGCAAAGCAGGAGAAGAACAAGGAAAATTATTTTCATACCGGCTGTGATATTGGTGTCACTGTCAACTGATACTGAAATGTCTTTTTTCTCACCATGAACGGATTCACGTTCGGCAGGGATGTACTGGCTGTTGTATCGATGTTAAACTGAATAATGTAAACACCGACAGGCAACCCACCCAAAATCCACCAGACAAGCTTTGTGTTGTCGTAATAGTCGATCACCATCGGTTGATTGTAAAGCCCCTCGACAATATTGCATTGCTGATCGAGTACGGTGTAATTTGCGAGTCCGTTGTCGGCAACATTCGTCAGTATATTAAAACCATAAAACTCTAAAAAA
>QGNH01000692.1_pt1 | contig 26153 bp, 32 predicted proteins | sample 1735481 | NCBI WGS metagenome assembly QGNH01 (sample SAMN09239004, study PRJNA386568) | Viral metagenome, whole genome shotgun sequencing project.
CTGCTGATTTACCTCAGACACCCAAACCGGAGAGGAGATGACACCCAATGACGTACTGGCAAATATTCATGGTGTGTATGACGCCATCTATGGTGTATTTGGCCTTGAAGCTGCGAAAGATATGAACGAGCAAACCCCAACAGAGACGCTCGAGCAGGCGATGTGGCACCTATTCGTCCACACCGCGCACGACGTCTGCCCCGACATCAACGAGCAGGACCTCGAGACGGTCCTGCGCTCTAGTCCAGCCATCTTCGACATGGCGGCCGGCACCGTGATGCGCACGATCCGGCTGCAGATGCTATCCGCCGAGTACCATCCCCCAAAACTGACCCAAGAGGACAAAGACTGGGCTGATTGGGCATTGCGTGCAGAACCGGGGCCGGCCATTTATCGCGGGATCCCATTACCCGCCGATCACCACCGCCCAGACCGCAACCATGCCAACGAACAGCGCGAGACTGACGAGCGCCGATGCTTCATGGGCGATTGTGCGCAAGACGGCATCGCAGGCGTGGATGGCGCAGAGACGCCCGAGCCCGGATTCCACCATCTCCGGGCCGCTATGGATTACGCAACAACACCCGCACAGCCGGCAGCCGCAATCGAGACGAACTTTCCCATCGAATCGCGATGGCCGGGCGATAGTTTGAACAAGACCGAGCGGACGTGACTTTTGCATGATTTGAACCCTCCAGAGTTCGGGCGTACTATTAGACAGAGAAGTTAACAAAGTTAGAATAAATAGACCGAGAAATAGAATGGCACCGGGTATCAAAACAGGAGGCCGCCAGAAGGGCACACCAAACAAGCGCAGAGCTACCTCAGCCGTGGCTAAAAGCGCAGTTGTTCGAGCGGTGGAGGGCGGGGAAACTCCGTTGGAGTATATGTTGCGGATCATGCGGAAGAATAGCATCCCGACTAAGCGCAGAGACGAGATGGCGCGCGCAGCCGCGCCTTATGTCCACGCCAAGGTTACTGACGGGAAATCCTTCGGTAGCGAAGGTGGCCTCTCGCTCGAGGATCTCGTGCATCTGAGCTACCAAGCCGGCAAGAAGGCCAAGCCGGAGGATCCACCGAAATGACCATCCAGAAAGAGATCCGCGATGATCTCTACAGCCTCGTCAACCAACTGAACATCGCGCTGGAGCAAGGCATTAAGGTCGAGTTTAATCTCGGGACTGATGCGCTCGGAAGATATTCGGTGCAGCGATTCGATTGTTGGACCAAACTGCCTGACGAGGAAGAAAAGAAACAGTGATCGACCGCTTCGAATACCTCGTCGAGACAAAGAAGAAGCTGGTGCTCGGCAATGTGCCTTATAGCGAGGAGGACATGCAGGCCGACTTCAACAAGCGTGGCCTCGATGGCTGGGAGCTCGTCACGATGGGCGGAGCTGCCATGGTCGGCAACATGCTTCACGTCCAGTTCATTTTTAAGCGCAAGATCGTGGAGACGCAGCAGTGAGCAAGAACAAACCCAACGGTCAAAACACAGACCCAAAGATTAGACTTATCCGCCGAGGCACAAGCCAAGCGAGCAGCCGGTATAACTTAGCCGGCTCCCTCAAGAAGGGCGGCCACGCTCCGCGGCCGATCACGCTGGCCACGGTGAAATTCACGGAGCCAAGAACATGAACGTCGCCGCACTAACCGGATTTCGGTTCTTTGATCGCGGGAGGCGAGGCAGATGGGAGATGCGCTTCTCCTGGGCCGAGATAACGGGGGGCCTCGGCCTTGCGGTGGCGCTATGCCTGTTCGAGGACCACTACAGCCTTCATCTTCGGATCGGCTGGCCGAACCTTTTCATTAAATTGCCGTGGCTGCAGAGGTGGCACCGCGACCCCCACGAGTGCATGGAGAGCTGGGGCATTTCGATTCATCGCCAGGACGCACATCTGAATTGGGGCCGGCGCAGCAAGATCATCCACTTCCCTTGGGCGTGGGAATGGTACCGCACAAGCCACCTGCTCGCTGACGGCACATGGCTAGATGAGATCGGTCGGCGCCGGCGCCAAAGCGCTCCGAACTTCATGACCCAGGTCGGAAAGCGGAAGTGGTCCGGCTACTATGCCGTGCATGACGACATGCTGTGGCGCGAGACGTATCCGTATCGCTACGTCCTGCGCAGCGGCGAGGTGCAGGAGCGCCAGGCCACCGTCACCGTCACGGAGATGGAGCACCGCTGGCGCTGGTTCACATGGCTGCCATTTCCACGGCGCGTCGGACGCTCGATCGACGTCAAGTTCAGCGCCGAGGTTGGCGAAGGCACGGGATCGTGGAAGGGCGGGACCGTGGGCTGCGGCTTTACGATCTATCACGACGAGACGCCGCGTGAGTGTCTGAATCGCATGGAACACGAGCGAAAGTTCGATAGATGATGATCATGCCGCCACCGACAGTGCCGTACTGGCTAGCTTACGACGAGCCAGAGCGATCACGGCTGGAGGCGGCATATCGCGCCGAGCACGAGAAGTGGTGGCGCGAGACGCGCCTCACGATGACGACGAACCTCGCGTGGCCGGTATTGATGATCTGCATAGCCGCGGCGCTCGTTTGGGTGGCGACGTGGGCGCCGGCGCTGCTGCTTCGATGAAAGAAAAGGAAATAGCCAACCGTCTCAAGGTTTGGCGCGAGCATCCGAGCCAAATGGTGCGCGAAATGTTCGGCGTAGAGCCGGACAAGTGGCAGGAAGAAGCGCTCGAGGCCTTCCCGCACAGCCAGCGCCTCGCCATGAAGGCATGCAAAGGCCCGGGAAAAGCGCAACCTCACGACACGCGCATCTACACGCCATGGGGCGAGCAATCGATGGGGATGCTCAAGCCGGGCGACCGCATATTTGCCGGCGACGGTTCGATCACCACGGTGCGCGGCGTCTATAATCGCGGCGTCTTGCCAGTTTACAGAATTACATTTGACGACGGATCGACCACACGAGCATGCGGCGAGCACCTATGGAAGGTGCGCGGACGGACAGAACGACGGCACGATACATGGTCGATCCTATCCACCGACGAGATCATCAAGCGCGGAGTTCGGGAGAAGAACGGCCGCTGGGCCGGCAGGCATTTCGAGATACCGCGCCAAGGTGCCGCGCAGTTCCCACATGCCGATTTGCCGCTCGACCCTTATGTGCTGGGAGTTTGGCTTGGTGACGGCGTGCGTGAGACTGGCAGATACGCGACGAAGCCAACCAATGAGATCGAGCAGGAGATCCAGCGCCGCGGCTACGAAACGAGTGGCGAGAGCGCAGGCATCGTAAACGTCTATGGAATTGTGGGGCATCTCCGCCACATGCAACTCGCAGCGCGCTACTCGTACGAGCGGTTTATCCCTAGCAAGTATCGCCATGCCAGTGTTGACCAGCGCCGCGATTTGATGTGCGGGCTCATGGATACCGACGGCGGCATTGATCGTGACGGCCACATGGAATACGGGACCACCTCAGAAAGACTGGCGGATCACGTCGTGTGGCTAGTGCGATCGCTCGGCGGCGTGGCGTTCCGCAAGAAGGCGATTAAAAAGCCGTTCTATTACGACAAGGACCGAGTGAAGATCGTTGGTCGGGATTGCTATCGAGTAACGGTTAGGCTCCCGTTCAACCCGTTCCGCGTGCCGCATCGGCGCTCGCGATGGACAGACCCAGCGCGCGCACCCTCAACCATCCGGTACATGACGCGAAAGATCGATAGCATCGAGAAGGACGGCGAAGCGCACTGCCTATGCATCGAGGTTGACCACCCGGATCACCTTTATCTCACCGACGACAGCTTCATCGTCACACACAACACCACGGTAGAGGCATGGATCGCGTGGAATTTCCTACTGACCAGGCCGCGGCCCAAGTGCGCGGCAACGTCGATCAGCGGCCAGAACCTCAAGGACAACTTCTGGACCGAGATGGCGAAGTGGCAGAACAAAAACGAATATCTCAAGCGGGCATTCGAATGGACGGCACAGCGCATTAGCTATCGCGCGGCGCCCGAAGAATGGTTTATGTCGGCCCGGACATGGCCGCAGTCGGCCGACGCGAGCAAGCAGGCGGACACGCTGGCCGGGCTGCACGCCGATTACATCCTGTTCATCCTCGACGAATCCGGATCGATGCCAGAGGCGATTATGGTGAGCGCCGAAGCGGCCCTCTCGAGCTGCATCGAGGGTCACATCGTCCAAGCCGGCAACCCGACCATGCTCTCGGGCCCGCTTTACCGGGCCTGCACATCCGAAAAGAGGCTCTGGTACGTCGTCGAGATCACAGGCGATCCGGACGATCCCAAGCGGAGTCCGCGCATCTCGGTCGAGTGGGCGCGCCAGCAGATCGAGAAATACGGCAAAGACAACCCCTGGGTGTTGGTGAATGTGTTCGGAAAATTCCCACCGAGCAGCATCAACGTGCTCATCGGGCCCGATGAGGTCAGTGAGGCGATGAAGCGCTTCTACCGGCCGTTCCAGATTGGCACCGCGGCGAAGATCATCGCGGCCGACGTCGCCAGGTTCGGTGATGACGCGAGCGTGCTCGCCAAACGTGAAGGGATTCAGATGTATCCCTTCGACAAGAAGCGCAACATCGACAGCACGCAAGGAGCGGGATGGGTAGCAAGAACCTGGGACGATTGGGGTGCAAACGCCTGCTTCGTCGACGCGACCGGCGGCTACGGCGGCGGCTGGATCGACCAGCTGGTCAACATGGGCAGGGACCCGATCGGCGTGCAGTTTGCCGGCGAGGCGCACGAGAAGTCGCGCTATTTCAACAAGCGGGCCGAGATGGCGTTCGAATTCGTCGAGTGGATCAAACGAGGCGGCGGGCTACCGGAATGTCCCGAACTGTTGGCCGCACTGACGCAGACCACGTACACGTTTTACCGGGACAGGTTCCTGCTGGAGCCGAAGGAAGACGTGAAGATCAAGATCGGATACTCTCCCGACGAGTTCGACGCAGCGATCATGACCTTCGCAGAACCGGTCACCGTCAAGCCAGCAATGAGGCGTCCGCAGCCGATAAAAGCAAATTATGATCCATTCGCTGACCTTGAGAAAAGCGTCGAAAAGTCTTATGATCCGTTCAATGAAACCGAAGGACCAAGATGGGGCAAATAGAGTAGCAGCGCGGCGCGCTGGCTCGGTCAAATTCGGATCAATCCGGCCCTGTCGCTTCGGCCATAGGCCAATTCGTTATGTCATCAATGGAACGTGTGTCGAATGCACTTTCTTGCGACAAAAAGGATTAAAGCGAGTGCGTGAGCCGGAGGAACGGCGACGCGCGAACAAAAGATATTATTCGAAACCCGGTTCAATGGCGAAGCAGGTTGAGCGCGTGAGAGTAATGCGCCTCTGCAAACCAGCAGAAACCAAAGCGCAACGAAGGCAGGATGGGCACAAGAGGCGCACTCGAAAGGCTGGCGGTGGTGGAACCCACACTACAGCAGAAACAATAGAATTAGGCCGTAAGCAGAGATGGAAGTGTGCGAATCCAGTATGTCGGGTGCCTATCGCGAAAAGTTACAATGAGGATCATATTATTGCGCTAGCGCGCGGTGGTTCTAATAATATCAAAAACATCCAACTTCTCTGTCCGCTGTGCAATCAACGGAAGCATGCCAAGCATCCGATTGAGTGGGCGCAGGAAAACGGCATGCTGCTTTAATTTCTCTACTGCTGGTGGTGACCTTGAAACCCATGTCAACAAGTCGTATGGAGGGAGCGCGCCCTACGATCCATTCCGCGGAGGATAGCCCTTGAGCTTCCTAGCCCCGTCAGCACCAGCCGCGCCGCCGCCACCGCCACCGCCTCCAATGCCGCCGATTTTAGCTAGCGCATCTACGCAAGGAGCTGGTGCAGCCGCAGCTCGAGCAGCCGCCGCAGCCGCCGGCAAGGGAATGAGCGATACCGTCCAGACAGGCCCAGAGGGTGCCGCAAACCCCAACACAGCAAAAAAGACGCTAGGCGGAGAAACCTAACGTGGCCCTCAGCGTCGCGCTCAACGCAACTCCGGATGCGGCGCCATACGAATTGATGTCAGCCACGCTGCTCTCCAAGCAGCCGGTCAAACTCCCAGAGAAGCCAATCAAAGAGAACCGCGAGTGGGACTCCACGTTCGCGTACCTCGAGCAGCGCCTCGGGATGCTGCGAACCTGGCGATACTCATGGTGGGCGTTCTGGGCAGTGCTCGCGAAGTTCTTTATCCCACGACGATACCACTGGCTGGTCGTCGCCAATCGGATGGACCGCGGCAATTCCCTTAACGACCAGATAATCGATTCGACTGGCACGCTGGCGGTCAGGACATGCTCGGCCGGCATGTGGACAGGACTCACATCGCCATCAAGACCGTGGTTTAAACTGGGCATAGGCCTGCCATGGGTAAAACTCGACGCCGATGGCAAGGACTGGCTTGAGGATACCGAGCAGCGAGCCTACACGGTGCTCGCGCAATCGAACTTCTACACGACGATGTCGCAGGCGTTTCAGGACGTGACTGTGATCGGCACTGCGCCGGTCATCATCTACGAGGATGCCGAGGACGTCATCCGATGCTACCTGCCATGCGCGGGCGAATATTTCCTCGCCGTCGGCGCGCGCTTCTCAACCACCACGCTGTTCCGCGAATTCACCCTCACGGTCCAGCAGATCGTCGACCAATTCCAGCTCAAGAACTGCCCAAGGCAGGTCGCAGACCTGTGGGGAAAGGGCGGATCGTCGCTCGATATGGAATTTGTGGTTTGCCACGCGATCGAGCCTAACTTCCAGCTTTCCCACCGCGGCGACATCACCGCCAGGCCGTTCAACGTAGTGCCCGGAACCTTCACTTATCGCGAGGTGTACTGGCTCAAGGGCGTCAAAACCGAAAAAGCGCTGAGCAAGCACGGGTTCAATGCCCCGCCGTTCATGGCATTCAAGTGGTCGACGGTCTCCAACGACGCATACGGCCGCAGCCCCTGCATGGACGCGATCGGCGACACCAAGCAGATCCAACTCGAGACGAGGCGCAAGGCAGAATTCATCGAGAAGGGCGTGCGGCCTCCGATGGGAGCAAGCCCAGAACTCAAAAACGAGCCGGCCTCGATCATTCCGTCCAACATCACGTATTTCAACACCGACGGCGGCAAGAAGGGATTCTTCCCGCTCTTCGAGGTAAGCGCCGCATGGCTCAGCCCGTTGGTCGAAGACATCAAAATGGTAGCCGCGCGCATCGACAAATGCTTGTTCGTCGACCTGTTCATGGCGATCAGCCGGATGGAAGGCGTCCAACCGCGCAACGAGCTCGAACTCACCAAGCGCGACCTCGAGCGCTTGCAGGAGTTGGGCCCAGTCGTCGACCTAGCGGAGAAAGAACTCAACAACGGCATCATGCGCGTGATCGACATCCTGCAGCGCCGGAAGATGCTCAAGCCGATGCCGGATTCACTGCGCAACGTGCCGCTGAAAATCAATTATCTTTCGATCATGAAGCTGGCGCAGAAGTCGGCTGAGTCGGTCGCCATGAAGGACACCTTCGCCACAGGCGGAGCGCTCTCAAGTGCGGCCAAAGCCGCCGGCGTTCCGGATCCGCTCCGCGTCATCAACCTCGACAAGGCGTATCGGAAATACAGCGAGCTCAACAACTTCCCGAACGATTGCGTCTTCACCGACGACGAGGTCGAGCAGCACGATCAGATACGAGCCAAGGCGCAGCAGCAGGCAAAAGCGCCAGATCAAGCAGCTGCCGCAGTTGCTGCGGCTAAAACTCTTTCTGAAACGCAAGTTGCGCCAGGAAATGCCTTAAGTGCTATGATGGGTTCTCAGCAAGGCGCGGGCCAATGACATCTGGCATTTACAAAATAGTGAACGAAGTAAACGGAAAATGCTATGTCGGCAGTTCGAAGAACATCAAACGTCGGATGCATGATCATTTTATAAGCCTAACTAACGGCAAGCATCGTAATGCACGATTGCAGAATTCATGGGATAGGCATGGGCGTGATAACTTTACGTTCGAAACAATCTTGATATGCGAGCAGTCCGATTTGGAGATGTACGAGCAAATCATAATGGACGGATTCGATGCATATTTCAAAAATGGTGGCTTTAACTTAAGACCGATGGCGTTTGTCAACAAAGGACGCCCAGGATCAGAAAAACAAAAGCAGGCCACTAGAAATAGATTGATCGGTGTCAAAAATCCTAAGCTCTCGCAACTGCTGCTAACACCAGAACGGCAAGCTCTTTCCCGACAAAAATTGAATTCTTTTAGATACGATCCACGGATTGAAGAAAAACGGAGAGCAGCAATTCGGAAAGCTCTCAATACGCCGGAAAACCTCGCCGCGTTTTCAAGGCAGTCGCTAGGAAAAAAACGATCACCTGAGGCAATTGAGAAAATGCGGATCGCGGCGCGACGACGGCATGTAAGATGGAAGGCTGAAGGACGAGTTCGCTTACATGGACCTGATGGCCGACTGTGTGGACGCATGGTTCAGCAGGGTGGTGGACAGCCTGGAAATATGTCACAATGACCACGAGGGATATGACGCCATGAAAATGTTCAGCAGGTTATCCGGAGCTGCCTTGCTGTTGTTCGGATTGTGCTGGCCAGCAACGGCGCAGATCGGCCCCAGGGGAGGCGGCGCGCTAGTCGTTGCAGTCTGCGGCACTCTTCCTCTCGCGTACAAGCCGGGCGCCGTAGTTACTCCCACACAAGATATTAACGGCAACGCTTGCATAGCCGGAACTTTTTCGGCGACCGGCGGCACAATCAGCAACGCCACTTCGGCGCAGGCAACATCGGGGACCAATCAAGGATCAGTCTCCTACAATTATGGTTTCAACGGAACAACTTGGGATCAACTTCAAGTCGATGCTTCTAAGAACCTAAACATCAACTGTCAGGCTGGCTGTGCTGGTGGAGCAACATCAAATGCCGGGTCAGGCGTAGCCACCTCATCGACCAATGGCAAAACGGTCAATTATAATTACGGATGGAACGGCACGACCTGGGATCAGCTCTCGTCATTGACTGTAGGATCAAAACATTCACTGACCGCCGCTATTGTGGATGGTTCTGGTAATCAGATTACCACATTTGGCGGGCCTATTACGTCTTGGGCTGGCGGTACTCTCGGGGCGATGGCCAACTACGGCACGTCGCCAGGAGCCGTGCTAGTACCTGGGATGAACGCGTATATTACAGGTGGCACTGGCGTTGGCGTCACCGGCACATTCTGGCAAACAACCCAACCAGTTTCACTTACATCTACCACCCTCACTGGCACACTGCCAGCATATGCGGCGACACCTACATTCAACTGCGGTACTGGGTGCGGTGCTGGCGGGTCAACAAGTAATGCTTCTTCCAACGTAGCGACCAGTTCAACCAACGGGCCGACTGTTTCCTACAACTACGGTTTTAATGGAACGTCTTGGGACCAGCTTCAGGTTGACTCCTCTAAGTATCTGAAAATCAACTGCGTTACTGGTTGCGCTGGCGGGTCTGGCGGAACGTCGGCAGTTGATGAAGCGGCCTTCACTTGGGGCAGTCCAACAACCTATACGCCCATTGGCGGTGTCTTTCAGACTACTGCAACGAGCAACGCGCTATCGAATGGACAAGCAGGCGCGTGGCAGATGACCGCCAACCGAGCCGGGTTTGTTAACATGCGATCTGCAAGCGGTACGGAGGAGGGCACATCTAGCAACCCGCTTTACATCGACACACCGGCGGGTGGAAACCTTTTTGGCGCAGTGTCGGGATCAATCGCATCCGGCTCAAATCTTATTGGCGGCACATATCTTGTCGATAGTGGGGGTATTCAGACCGCAACTGTCAAGCCCGCATCGACAGTGGCAGCAAAGACGGACACTTCGGTTGTTGTTCAAATCAATCCCTTATCAGCCGGATATCCAGCGGGAGCTGTTCCAATCACTGCGTCAGCCACCGGCACCACAGCGGCCACGACCGCAACGCTCGCTGGTACATCTGGCAAGACCACGTACATCTGCGGCTACTCAATCCGCGCCAACGCGACGGCGGCCGCGACGGTCACCAATACGATAACCGGCGTCATTACGGCCACGATGAGTTCAATCATGTGGGTTGCCCCCGCAGCTTCAGGTGTGGGCGTCGATGAGCAGATATTCTCGCCATGCATTCCTGCCAGCGCGGCCAACACTGGCATTGCCATTGTCTCTGGAACGCCCGGCACCGGCGGCAACGTATCGTCGAAGGGTTGGGGATATCAGTTGTGAGATTTGTTCTTGCCATCATAGCCGCACTCGCTCTTGCCACTCCGGCGCTCGCGTTCTGGCATGGCGTGCCGAGTGGCGGCGGCAGCTACGTTCCAACCTACTACTTCTTAGGATTTTGACATGCGCAAGATAGTCCTAGCCTTACTTATCGCGCTGGCTCCTGGGCTGGCCGGAGCTGTGAACCTCACCACGGTAACGGTCACGAATGGCGTTCCGACCGCTGGATCAGGGACCGTCTCAACGTTGGACAACCTTCTTGGGACCGCTGGATCGCCAAACACGAGCGTTCAAACTGTTCAAGGCATATCCTCGATGACGCCGTTTCTGGTGGCACAGTCGGGAACTTGGAATATTACAAATATTTCAGGTACGGTTTCGTTGCCGACAGGAGCGGCAACTTCCGCCAATCAAGTCACCGAATACGGTTATCTCTCGACGATCGCGACGAACAGCGGCTCGGCCATCCCTGCTGGCACCAATCCCATCGGTTATTTGAGTGGTTTCTCTTACGCACACATTTCGACGGCAACGACAACTACTGTTAAGTCAGGTGCGGGTGTAGTGCATACCATCTGTGTCAATACCTTGGGCACAGTGGCCTCGACGATAACCGTTGACGATGCCCTCACGGCTACGACCCCAACCATCGGTGTAATTAACTCTTTGACGCTGCTGGGCTGCCAGACCTTAGATGTGGCGTTTGCTACTGGCCTGACCATTGTAACGACCGGCACCGCCGCTCCTGATGTAACAGTTAGCTATCGGTGACAACTATGAGGCACCTAAGCACCGCGCTGCTCGCGACATGTCTGTGGCTCATCGCCACGGGCGCGTGGACATATTGGCAGTCACGCGACTCCAACTACAACATTAGCGTCGGTGGTGCCGCTCCTGCCGTCGCCAGAGGCAACTGCGCGATAATGCCAGGAATGCCGCAAGCTTGCTCGGATACCATCGCGTTCATCCCGTCTCCCATGCAGTTCTGAAAGAGGAAGCAAATCCATGAAAAAGTTTCTACATAGCCGCTGGGTCTTCGGGCTGTTCGCGCTCGCGGTCCTGATTTCGCCGGTGATGTACGTGTACGGCGGTGCCGGCACGACGTTCAACCTGCCGCAGGCCGGCACGCCGATCACACCTTGGGCCTTTGTCTGCCAGACGACTGCTCTCTGCTCGGCAACGGTGTTGATCGACAACACTGGTGTGGAGAAGGGCACGGTCACAAATCCGCTCTACGAGACGAACGGTGCGCTTGATCCATGCCGAACCAACGTAGCCCTCATCAAGCCGATCACTATTCCAACTGCCACGACGACGAACATCCTTACTGGCACGTCAGCTAAGAAAATCTATGTCTGTTATCTGTACTTGCAGACTGGCCTCGCCAACAACGTCGCCGTCATATCCGGCACGACTGGCGCGACTTGCGGTGCCAATACGGCGGCGCTTGTCGGTGGCATTACGGCGGCGACTGGTCTTATCAACGCGGCCAACAGCGGTCAGGCTTTCGGAAACGGTGGCTACGCAATCGCTCAGGTTGCCACCAACAACGACGACATCTGCATCATTACGTCAGCGGCGGGACCTCTCGCTGGCGTCATCAAGTACGTCGTGCAGTGAGGACATCGCCATGAAACATTTCCTTCGCTACGCTCTCGCCGCGCTTTCCCTGTGCTTCATATCTCTGCCAGCCAATGCAGCCACCTGCTACTGGGTTGGCGGTACAGGGAATTGGGATAGCACAAATGTTGCTTCCTGGGCCGCTGCATCTGGCGGAGCCGCTTCTTCTTGTGCTGCAACAGGAGGTATCCCCAAAAACACAGTCGACACTGCTGTTTTTGATGGTAGTTCTGGCGGTGGCACAGTAACTATCTGTGGCTCCCTTTCCTCAACATGTCCAAGCGGCACCGGGTCTGTTTCAATAACGAGCCTCACGTTTGGAGCCTTTACTGGAACTTTGGACTTTTCTGCAATAAATCCGGCCGTCACGATTTCCACATCATTCAACGGAACCGGAACCGGCACTCGCACACTTAGCATGGGCAACGGCGTCTGGACATTCGGAGGGGGAGCATCTCCTGCGTGGAATTTCATTACGACCACAGGATTGACCCTGAATATCAATAGCTCTTCAATGGTTTGGCAACCTGGTGTTACGACTCTTTTATTTTACGGAGGTGGAAAAACATGGGGCGCTTTGACAATCAATGCAAACGTTAGTTACCCAACGGTGTATTATGGTTTTGAAACAGGGTATAATGTCTCCGATACGTTTGCGTCTTTAACGGTGAATGCGCCGGCTTCCTTACAAATTAGGGGGGGGCAAACGCAGACATTTACCGGGGGGATAACGGTTATAGGCTCGTCATCAAGCGCAGTGGTGCTTTTTAGTTCTGACAGTGCTACAAACCAGCAGGCAACCATAGCCTCCGGTGCAGTGGCGAACATTGCCTATTCCGCCTTTCGTGGAATCGCCGGAGCGACGAGCGCTATAAACGCAACCAATTCAGTTAGCCTCGGCGGCAACTCTGGCACGCTTGCTATTACATTCCCGAGCGGAGGTGGTGGTGGAAGCCATTGTATCGGGTGCTGACACGTGAAACTTGATCGCCGCCAGCTTATTGCGGGAGCCGCTGCACTTGGCATGATGCCGCGCAAGGCAGAGGCTTGGTTTCCTCATGGGGCAAGCACAGCAATTCCTATCGGCCACGGATGGAACACGCTTCCACTGGGCTGTGGTGGACTGATAGTTGGATTTGATATAGCGCCAGACGGCACAATGGTTGTGCGTACCGATGTTGGCAACGCTTATATATTTTCTGGGACGTCGGCACAGATAACTGATCCTGCTCAGAAATGGTTACCACTCAAAACCTATGCGTCGCTTGGTTCCGGCTATGCAGGGGCAAACGGCACTTACAACGGTGCCTACGAGCTTGTTATTGCTCCGACGCTGACGACAAACCTCTACGCAATTTTTGCTGACGACGGCGGCCCTACCTTTAGTTGGGCACTTTATTACTCAACGAACTCAGGGCAACTTTGGACAAAATCAGCCGTCACTATGCTCATTACGGACGGTGGCAGCAACGGAACGTGGAAAACATCAACCCGAAAAGTTTGTGTAGACCCGGCGAATGAAAACATAGTCTATTGCGGTATTGCGAATGGCAACAGCGGAAAAGCCGGTGTTTACCGCGCCACAGACGGCACGACATTTGCTGCCGCGACTACTGATGGTTCGACACCATTTCCCGCGTCGTCGAAGGGCAGCGGCACCTGCGGCATTGCATTTGATAAGAATTATGGCACGACGACCGCCTTTGGAAAGACCGTATCGGCTCGCGTCATCGTCCCAGTTGGTGGCGTCGGCATCTTTGAGAGCTTAGACGGCGGCCAGAATTTCACTGAGATTGCAGTCACCGCGTTCGGTCGTTCTGATATCTCGGTACATCAGGCGTACACGGATTATGACGGTGTTTATTACTGCCTCGTATCATATGCAGGCTCGCAAGGCACTGGCTATCTATGGAGATACGCCCCGGCAGCTGCTCGTGGTACGGCGTCAGGTACTGGGTGGGTCCAACTCGACGCACAGAGCGGTTGGACTCATGGGGCGGGATGGACTGGTTCCTACGGTGGTGCTCTGCTCGTCGTAGACCCACGCAATGGGCATCAGGGATTTCTCAGCGTCAGCGGCCCGAATGGGATCGGCAACGGCTTCACTTCCACCAACTCCAACGCAGCAACTGGTTCTACGATAGCTTGGGGTGGCGGCACAGGCGGCGAGGCTACGACGCTTTATGCACCGTCATACGACTGCCCGTGGCTCAACCATGTATGGGCGTTTCCAACTACTTTTACGGAGGGGACCGCGTGTATGATCGATGCCAGCGGTGGATGCTGGTGGCCTGGTAATCAAGGTGCGATGTGGAAGTTTGTGCAGTCGGACTTATCAACTCCGACGATTCCGAATTATGCCGTCAGCAATGTCACGTATTCATTCGGTGTTAGTCGTGGGACAGAGGTCACGGTTGCGCAGGACGCGATCGAGGCCCCTGGTGCTCCGTATCCAGTTATTGCCGCGCAGGACGTTGGAATATATCAGACATCATTTCAACCAGGATTCTATCCGACTAATTTTTATCCTTCGCCACACCGCGTAGATTGCGAAACGTTAGAATATGCGGCATCAGATTCTAGCTTCTACGTTGGAAAGGTTAACGTGGAAGTCGCTGTCGCCCCAAACAATGGGGGCATGTATTCCTCCTATTCTCCAAGTTACGGTGCAACGGGTTCTTGGGTTCCCTACGCCGTACAACCTGATCTTTTATGGTGTGCGTCCATCGTCGGCGGCGTATCGGGGGGTGTGCTAACCGTCACATCATTTAATTCAGTTACAGGGCTTGGAAATTTAGTTTTAGTTGGCCAAGTTGTCTATCCGGCAGTAGCCACTTATCCAAGTTATGGGACAGTCCTAGCATACGGCACCGGAGGTACGACCGGGACCGGAGGCGTCGGAACGTATTCTATCGGTGGCTCAAGCTCCGTTTCACCAGGCACTACATTGAGTTTGGCACCCACGACCGCTGGCGGCCAGATGGTTGCAGTCGATCATGACCATCACATGTGCTGTATCACGCACAACAGCGGCCCCTTTGTTCCTGGCTATACCGCGAATGCAACGTCGCCAACAAATACTTGGCAGTTTTGCAGCGGGCTTCCGGCGCGGGATTGGATGAATCGCGGATACAATTTTGGTTCTACGTCGCGACCGTTTGCCGTTGGCTATGGAGTAGACCTTGGCACAGTATGGGCTTGCGAAACCTTATCTGGAACAGCGACGCTTTGGAGATCGACGGACTCAGGTGCAAACTTCTCGTCCATCGTCACATTCTCGGACTCGGCGTCTGTCGCTGGCGGCCCCTTCGTTCTTTCCGTCCCCGGTTTTCCGAATGAGTTATGGATTACTTTCTACTTCACGGGTGGTTCTAATATAAATGTCTGGCATATTACCAATGCAAATACTGCGTCAGCAACTGCAACGCCGGTAGGCACGCCAACTTCAAATCCATTCTGTCATAGCTTAACGTTGGGAGCACCACCAACTTCTGGAGCCTACCCGGCCATTTATGGCATTTTTAACAACTCGAATGGCTTAGGTGGTCAGACCGTACAAGAAGTATTTCAAGGTACTTACAATACAGGAACTGGCGCTGTCACATGGTCCTTGTTTGCGCATCCTAACGGGACCAATCAAGACTTGCCTTCCGTTTCGCAAATTGCGGGATTCCAGTCCATTAGAGGAAGTTGGAATCAATACCAACGTTTGCTTGTTGCTTCAGGCCAATCTGGCTTCGCGTATTACAACCCATGACCTCCAACGACAACACCCCGGCAGGGATGGAGAAGGTGGCGTGAACGCACAAGCCATTATTGCCAGCCTAAGTCCTGCACAAAAGGCTGAGCTGGATAAGATTTTGGCTCCGGAATTAGCTCTGCAAATAAATGCGTCGTGGAGCCTGCAAGACTTCCCTCGGCTTCGACCGGTGTAGAGGTCACAGTATCCTTTTTGCTTCTCGCCACGCCCACTGGTCTAAGTCCTCACGCTGGTAACCGACTGCCTTTCGCATCTTTGTGAAGGGCGGACCATTGCCGGCATTCTTGTTCGCCGCCCACTTCTCCAAGGTGCGCACCGAGATGCGCGGGCAACCGATTGTTTCGAGATAGACCGCGGCCTCCTTGCGAGACAGCAGCCGGGGCGTCTTTCCGTTTTCAGCCATGCAAACCCTCCGCGCCCGAACATATTGCCGCAAACTGCCCGCGCCCGCAAGTAGGTATTGTGTTCGATCCCCGATCGCAGAATAGATGCTGACTAATGAGCGCGCTCACAGAAGTAGAAATCTTCGATTGCCTCGCCAGCAACTTCAATCTGGCGGCAGAGCACTGCGAAGACCTCGCCAAATTGCCGAAGAAGGGGCCGACCTATGTAAAATTACGTGCCGAATTGAAACTGCTCGAGGGCGCATGCCGCCAAGCGGCGTACTGGCGGCAGGACGCACGATGGCTCCGGATCGGCCTCTACATGGAGGAAGTCCACAAGCGAGCCGGTGACTGGCTACGCGGTTATAAGCTTCCGAGCGGGCTGCGCGTGACGCACCGCGAGGGCACGATCCATCCACTTTTCATGAAACTCGCAGAAAATCTCCGCGCTGGTCAGCAGCAGGCCGAGCGCCTGCGCAATCGCAAGACTGGGCGCACAGGGATGATCCTACCGAAGGCCGCGCCGGCGCCGCACCGCGATACGCGACCGGTCCAAGTTCTCATGCCGGACGGATTCAAGAAGCGCCGCAGCGGTCTAATTATCCCGATGAGCGCGGCGGCGTGATGGCAGATGACGATCAACGATCAGACAACGAAATTCATGACGACCTGTTTCCCGTCGAGGATCAACCCCTCGTCGACGCAGGCAGCCCGAGCGGTGTTCGCAAGCAGCGCACCCGCAGCCGTCTCGAGGCCAAGGAAGGCTCCACGTTCTGGCGTGGCTGTCTGGCCACGAAGACAGGTCGGCGCGAACTCTGGCGCATCCTTCAAAGCGCCCACGCATTCGAGACGAAATTCGCATGCGGCCCGAACGGATTCCCCCAGTCGGAGGCAACATGGTTTGCTCGCGGCGAGCAGGATCTCGGGCTTCGCATTTTTTTCAGCTGGCAGCGCATCGACCAGGAGAACGTCCTGCTCATGCAGCAGGAAAACGACCCCCGATTCGTCAAGATGCCAGAACCAAGAACAGCCAAGGATGAAAGCTAATGGCTGACGGCGACAAAGCAGCACCAGCCCAACCGCAGCTCGATCTGGGGGCGGCCCCGGCCGCGGCCCCGGCTGCAGCCCCCCCGCCAGTCGTAGCGCAGGTCGCTGAGGCCGCCCCCGCACCCCAGCCAGAGCCTGTAGCCGCCCCGGCGCCAGCCGCGGAACCGGTGAAGGCCGCTGAGGCAGCGCCAGCCCCCGTAGTGGCGGCCGACGACCTCAATGCGCCGCCGTCCGAGCGCCCGACGCTGCTCGAGAAGGCCGCAGAGGCTGCCGCGGCCAAGGATGCCGCGAAACCTGACGCCAAACCGGCAGAAGTCGCCGATAAAGCGGCAAAACCCGACGATAAGACGGCGAAACCAGCAGAAGCGGCCAAGGCCGCCGAAAAGCCAGGCGAGAAGGCGGCTGCAGCAGCCAAGCCGGCAGAGGCGGCCGCGGCACCGACCCCGATCGACTTCACCAAGTTCAAGATGCCGGACGCGCTCAAGGACACGACCGCAGACAATCCGCGCATGGTCGAATTTACCGGGGCACTCCAAGAGGCGCTCGCCAACCCGCAGGATGCCGGGCAGAAACTGCTCGACATGCACGCGACCGCGATGACGGAATACGCCAATCAGACGCTCAAGAACCAGATCAAGGCGTTCAACGAAACGCGCAACAGCTGGGCAAAGGACGTTATGGGCGACGCGCAGATCGGCGGCGCTGGCCACGACACAGCGATGGGCGCGATCGCGCGCATGCGAGACATGCTGGTCTCCACCGCGAATCCCGGCACCAAGGAATATGCGGCCGACCACAAAGCGCTCGACACGTTCCTGCGCGTCACCGGAGCCGGGGATCATCCCGTGTTTCTGAGGATGCTGCACAACGCGGCGCGTTATTTCGACGAACCCGGCCTGCCGCCAGACAATCCGCAACCACCGCCGGACAACGGGCGCCAGAACGGCGCACGCAAGAGAATTCTCTACGATCACCCGAGAAGCACCGCGAACAGAGCGCAATGAGAACGCTAACCAATTATAGCGGCGAATTGACCGTGAAGTTCACGCAGCGCAACGGCGCGCGCGCTTTTCGCTGCGGCGAGGCTGTCAAACAGGGCATCAAAAACGACGGCCCTATTCTTGTTAATTCGCGCTCTCCATTTGCCGGTTTGTGGATGAAAGATAACGCCAACCACGCCGCTGGTATTGTTGCGCTGCATACATTTATTGCAGCCATTTTGCGAATAGTCCGCAATGCGAAGATTCTCGATACGATTATCGGACCGCTTGCGGTTGCGGTGGTCAATCTCGTCCGGGCGCCATTCTCCATATACGTAAAGCCACGCGAGAACATGGGCGTAATAGTTGGTCGGCTTCGGGATTTGGATGTGGACGTAGCCCTTGACCGAGGCCCCGGCGATTGTTCCGGCGTACCGCGTGTTCCACTTTTTCGGTCTATCAGCGCGCAAGCGCCACCGGAAAATTCCTGTCGCACGATCATAATCAAGGATCGAACGCACGAATTCAGCCGTCAGTACCGGGCGCGTTGGCTTCGGCATCTTCACCTCCTATGGCATGGCGTGGGCATACCACGGTTGCCATTGCCTTGCAACTCTTAGAGAAGGAAATCTCAAATGGCAACGGGCAGTTGGCCGACGCTGCAGGATCTCACCAGCCGTATCAACGGCGCGCAGAAGCAAGTCTATATCTCCGAGATGCTCTCGCAGAGCATCGAGACTGTCGAGGATATGCCGATGGTCGAGTCGAACGAGATCGGGGGACATGAATTCGTGTTCCGCACATCGATCCCGGCCGGCGCCTGGCGCCAGTACAACATGGGCGTGCCCTACTCCAAGAGCACGACCGCCAAGGCCCGCGTCTCGCTGGGCTCGCTCGAAGACTACAGCCAGATCGACAGGATGCTGGCCGAGGACTCGGGCGACATCGATCAGTTCCGTGAAAACGAGGACGTCGCGTTCCTCGAGGGTATGGGCCAGACGATGGAACAGACCACCTGGTACGGCAACACCGTGCTCACGCCGGCCGAGTTCATGGGCCTTTCGCCGTTCTACAATACGGTGAACACGGCCAACGCCCAGAACGCCCAGAACGTGATCGATGGCGGCGGCACCGGATCGAGCAATCTCTCGCTCTGGCTGATCTGCTGGGGTGAGCGCACCATCTTCGGGCTTTACCCGCGCGGCTCAAAGGCCGGTCTGTCGATGGAAGACAAGGGCGACACCGTCCCCGGCTTCGACGCCGTGGGCAACCGGTTTGAGGCGTTCACCTCGTGGTTCCGCCAGCAACTCGGCATCTGCCCGCAGGATTGGCGCTACGCTGTGCGTGTGCCGAATATCGACGTGACCAACGCCGGCCTCGCCGGGCCGAACGCGCTCGACCTGTTCGCCACCATGGCGGAGATGATGCTGTTTCCGCCGCACCTCGGCAAAGGAACCTCCGGCATCACCAAGACGGACGCTCCCAATGATCCGGCCCCCGGAATCCGGCCGGTGTTCTACACCAACCGAACCGGCCGCCACTGGATGGACGTCCAGGCCATGCGCGACCGCAACGTGCTGTTGCGCCTCGAGGACTATGCCGGCCGCGTCACCGACAACTATCGCGGCATCCCGGTCAAGATCTCGGACCAGTTGATCATCAGCGAATCACGTGTAACCTGATCTCAGGCCGCTTGATCCGAACGGAACGAAGATAGAGCTTAGGAAAGGAATTACCCCATGCGCATTGATGCACTCCTGTCGTTCGTGCCGCTCGGAGCACCGCTCTCGCTGATTGGCGGCAACGCCAACACCGTGCGATCGAACGTCATCGACTTGCTCGGACAGGGACAGGGCACGGCACCGACCAACATCATCGGTACCGTAACGAACTTCGGCACCGATCAAGGCATCGGTACATTCCGGCCCGAGCTGATGGTGGCACTCGGCAATGCCGTCACCGGGGCAGCTTCCTACAACATCGCACTCCAGGCGGCTCCCGACGCTGGCACGCCGACCTGGCTACCAGGGACCTGGACGACACTCGCGGAGACAGGCCAGATCGCGATTGCCAGCCTCACTGCGAACCAAGTTGTGGCGAGGTTCCCATGGTTGCCGGCATTCCCCGCCAATCTGCAGCCGCGGTACCTATCGCTGTTATTTACCGCCGTTGGCACCCCGACCGCGGGCAATATCAACTTCGCACTTGTCACGCTGGTGCGCGACGATCTGGCGCAGAAATACGCCGCGAAAAATTACAAGGTCCAGTAGGACACGCGGCTTTCGTAAATCGCGGCGTCGCCACGTAGGCGGCGTCAGCATCTTCAGAGTTTAACCGGAGAGATATAGCCATGGCCAAGGCAGAAAAGAACGTCATTCCGATCGAAGAAACCCCGCAGTTCGCCGACGCGGTAGCCTCAGCCGTCGAGAAGGCGCTGCCAGCGCTGCGCGCCCAGATCCTCGGCAACCTGGCGAATGCCAGAACCGACGTTGGTACCGGACCGGCGGCGCAGCCGGGCGATCATGCGTTCGCCGAATCCATCGCCATGGCCATTGCCTCGCTCACCGATCAGGGAACCGGCCGCAAGCGCGTGGCACCCGAGATCGTCCAGCAACGCATCGTCGCGCGCGAGCGCATGACGCAGATGATTATCGCAGCGCGCGCAGCGGGCACGGTCCCGCAGTACAATCTGCGCAACAAGGTCTATCTCGACGAACTCCTGGTCGAGCCCGTCTGGATCGCCCCCGACCACACCCAGCGGCAGACCGTGATCGAATGGTCGAGCGTCCCCAACGAGGCGATGATCCCGGTCAACGAAGTGGCCAAGGGCATCCACTCAGCATTCATGGACTCGATCGGCAGCGTCGAGAAGCCGGCGCCCGAGGCAGCTTTGCTCGGTGTCACTGCCGGTGGCCTTGTCGTGCGCAGCGGATCGCGCGCAATGCGTCCGCTCGCGGCGCTTGGCGAGCAGACCCACCAGCCGACCGAAGGCGGACTCAACGTGCCGCATCGCAACAGGCCAGGACAGTTTGTCGAGAAGCGCATTCTCGGCACCGTCATGGAACCGGCGCGGCAGACTGCGTAATTCCAGCCGCGAGGCTGGTAGAGGACGAAGATGGGAATTCCGGCACCGGCTGGCATTGCGGCATCTGGTCTCCCTCCGGCGGGAGATCAGGCGAATGCTGTGCTGCAGGGCACCTTCAAGAACGTCGGAGTAACCCAACCATTCGCATTCCGTGGCCCAATGAACCTGGCGCTATGGGCATCTGCTGGCAACGTCCTCACGACCACGGCCGGTTCACTTGCTGCCTCGGTCGCAAGTGGAACGGGCTTTGCAAATGGCTCGGCCATCAAAAGCGCCAATGTCCCGCCGGGAACGATCGCCAGCGGTCTCGCGGGCACCAACCTCAATTTGTTACTGCCGGCCGTCACGATCTATGGCCTTACCAACACGTCATCTGCTCAGATCTCAGGTCTAGCCTCGACCGCAGGCCTCGCAGGCGCGACCGTTGCCGGACCAGGCCTCCCGGCAGGAACAACCGTTCTGGCGATCCTCGTGCCCGCAGTCCCGGCCAACCTTAATTCCGCAGGATATCCTGGGACCATATCGATCTCGGCAGATCCAACCTCCGCCCCATCGGTGGTCACTGCACAACCGTTCACGTTCTCCGGATTGACGGGAGCGGCCATTACAGCAACGGGCGCAGATGCCGCGGCGAGTTTTACCGACGCGGCGTTGATGTGGGACGCCACGGTGCAGATCGAGCGCAGCTTCGACGGCGGATATACCTGGGTGGTTTGCAACACCGGCGCGGGAACGCTCGCCCAGTACATTGATCTTTCATCGGTCTCGCTGACATTCGGCGAGCCGGAAAGGAATGTGCTATATCGCCTCAACTGTATCGAATTCACCCTTGTCGAAGTAGCGCCCATAATAGCCATCAACTATCGGATCAGTCAGACTGGCGGGGCTGCGGAATCGCTCGCCATCGGGCCTTTGAGCTAGGAATGATGAATATTCTAACAGTCGAGAGACTGAAACATCTTCTTTTTTACGACCATGAAACAGGCGATTTTACGCGCCTGACTAGGGCTGCTCAAAAAACAAAAATCGGCGACATCGCCGGGGGCAAGAACGAATGCGGATATATTCGCATCCGCGTAGACGGCAAGAAATATCGTGCGCACCGTCTTGCAGTATTTTACATGACGGGTAAATGGCCAGTAAAAGAGCCCGATCATCGCGATCTGAATAAAGGCAACAACAGGTGGAATAATATTAGGCTCGGCACAAGATCGCAAAACAGAGCTAATACACGGCCGCCAAGCAACAATACGAGCGGCTTCAAGGGTGTTTATTGGCGACCAAAAAAGAAATTTTGGTATGCGGCTATAGGAGTGAATAATAAGAAAAAGTTTCTTGGGCAATTCGACTGCCCAGCGGCAGCACAATTTGCTTATGTAGTTGCAGCAGATAAAGCCTTCGGCGAATTTGCCCGATCAAATTAACGGAGAACTACGATGAAAGAGTTGATGAAATTCCTAGGCACGCTGGCCATTATTGTGGTCGCGGCCCTCTCTCTTGGCCGGATCGCCGAAGTAGCCCTCGCCCAGTCTCCAGGCCAAATCCTAACCTCACCAGTCGTCGTCGGTGGGACATTCTCTTTCCAGGGTGGCCCGCAGTCATCGGCTGTGCGCGCAACGGGCGGCACGTACACCTGCACGAGCGCGGGCACCATCACAGTCTCCAATACGAACGTCACGGCTAATTCAATCATTGACATGACGCTCAAGACCGTAGGTGGCACCGTCAGCACGGCCCTGTATATCTCCACGATTACGGCGGGAACAGGCTTCACCGTCATATGCGGAACCAGCGACACATCGGTTTATAATTATCTCGTCCTCGGCTAACAGCCTCGCTACGGCATCAACGGAGAAAGACCCATGAAGCATCTCAATAAAATCCTGATCGGCGCAGCCATCGGGTTCCTGGCGCTTACCGGCGTCGTTCTCTCGCAGGTGCAGCCGGTCCCGACCGTCTCAATCCTGCACCCGACCGACCTCATGCAGGTCGTGCCGTTAGGTCAGCCAACAGCGCAGAGCCAGTACACGATCCCTAACCGGGTCAGCAACACGTACGGATACTACAAATCACCAGCGTCGGCGCCAGCCACGGGATTCGTCTACACTTTCACCGACACCGTGACCTATGCCTCGTTCACACCATCGGGCACCCTTGCCTACGGATACATGGTGCTCAACACCGCGCCTTCTGACGGGACGCGAAATTGCTTCTTCTCGACCGCAGCCATCACCACGATCGGCGTTTGCACCGCAGCCTCCAGCGGGTCCTGCACCACCACCGGCATCAACGCGGGCGTGACAACCCTGGCCGCCAATGCAGGGGCCTGCTACCTCTACTCCGCGTCAAACCAGACATGGGACCGAGACTAACAAGACGATGGATATCGCCCTGCGAGGAACATTCGATCTGATCGGTGGGGCACGAAAGTGGCTCGCCGATCACTCAATGGGAATCCTGGGTTTTGTTGTTACCTCGGCTTTCGTACCGACCATGCTCTCCCCAACTTATCTCACCAGGTGGGCCGCGATCGCCGTCGGAGTGCCGCTCCTGGCCACGCTTGATCCGAGAGCGGTGCGAGGCAGTGTGCTCTGGGCGATAGCTCTCCTGCTCGCTGCGGCGGCGATGGCTACCACATGGGCGTCGCCGGACCCGATGGGTGGATACCTCGAGTTAATGTTCGTGGTGATGCTATGCGTCACCCTTATCGCGGGCGCCAATCTCAAAACGCTCGATGATGTCATGCACGGTGTCGGTGCAGGCTTGGTGCTTTCCTCGTTTATTGCGCTATTTCAGATATCAACCCCGAGCGACATGGGCAGAGACGGTATGTTCGGCGCGGCGCCGACCGGGTTGTTCGGAAACAGCGAGGTGTTCGCCGAATTCTCCGCGCTGGTTTTCGTCTGGGCGATAGCTCGGCCGCGCCCGCTAATCGCCGCCGCCTGTTTGATCCCGCTTATGATGTGCAATTCGCGCATCGCGTTATTCGTGGCGGCCGTTGGCGCGCTCTATGCCTACCGCCCAGCATCCAACATCAAGACCGCAGCTATCGCAGCAGGCCTCATCGCCGCCGGCGTGGCAGCTATATTCATTCTCGGCCAAGGGAAGCTCGGCTCTGCCGATCATCGGCTGGTGCTCTGGCTCACCACCATCGCTTCATGGACGCAGTTCGGCCACGGCCTGGGTTGGTTCCAGGCGTCCTATCCGCAGGAGGAGTTCGCGCACAGCGACGCCCTCCAGGCAATTGCGGAGCTCGGGATCATGGGGCTGGCTCTCCTGACCGTACCGATCGTGGCATTTACCGGAAACCGAGGCACCAATGCCGAAAGAGCCTTATTCTTTGCCGTTTGCGTCGAGGCGCTCGTCTCCTTTCCTCTCCACGTTCCGGCTAGCGGATTTGTTGCTGCTATCGTGGCGGGGTATCTTGTTAGCCGCAGGCCTGTGGTTCGCATGGGCTTCGATCTCGTCGGACCTGATGATGGCGCGCGTATTCGACGGGGCCAAGCATCCTACGGCCGAATTACTGGAGACGGCGAGGGCAGCCTTCACCCGATTCCCGTTCGATCCGTACCAGTTTCATCGCCTGAAGTATGTGGAGCGCAAGATCGCCTCCATCCCGCCGCGTGGCCAAGAGGAGAACTTTAGTCGTGCCGTGGGACGCCAAGAGTTTCTCCACAAAGCACAATAAAAAGCTGAGTGGCGAAGCGGCATCCAAGGCAGCGGCACAGGCGACCGCGATGGTGAAGGCCGGAGTGCCCGAGGGCACAGCCATCGCCACTGCGAACAAGACGGGAAACAAGCTACAACGGAAAAAGTCCCCGCTATATGACCACCCACGATCGAGACGAAATGACTGAAGTGCCGATCATCCATATGAACCCCGTAAAATCGAGTAATGTCGAGGCTGTGGGATATGACGCGGCGCGCAGCGTTTTGCATGTTCGCTTTAGGGGTGGCGCTCACTACTCGTACGATGGCGTGTCCCCGGACCTTCACGCGTCGCTTCACGGCGACGGGAAGCCGGATCACTCGATCGGGAAGTTTGTCCACGAGAACATCAAGGGCAAATTTCCGCACAGGAAACACTAATGGCCAGTCTCTCAATGGCCGATCTATCTAGTAGGACCACACCGATGGCCGAACCGGCCAAGAAAAAGAACTGGATTAAAGCGGCGGTGCCAAAAGAGCGCCGCGGCGTGTTCAAGGAAAAGGCCAAAGAGGCCGGCATGTCGACGAGTGCCTATGCCAAGAAGGAAGAAGGCGCGTCTGGATCGCTGGGCAAAGAGGCGAGGCTGGCGGAGAACTTGATGGGGATGTCCCACAAGCGTAAGAAGAAATCGGTGCTATACGACAATCCCCGGAGCCGGCATGACTAATCAGCCAATGCTCAGCGTCGTGTCACTCGCCGGCGCTCTATTGGAGAAGCGCTGCACCAAGTGCGGCATTGTTAAGCCGCTGTCTGAATTTAACAATTATAAGAGAAACAAAAATGGGCGCTGGCACCAATGCAAGACATGCTATCGGCCAGTGGCGAGAGCAGCAGGCCAAAAGTGGCGCGCCGAAAATCCAGGCTACCACGTCAAAGGAAAATTAAAGTATTTCTACGGATTAACAGAGCGGGAATATTATGAAATTCTGGCTAATCAGGGCGGTGGCTGCGCCATTTGCAAATGCAAGCCGCCAAAAAACGAGATGCTGTGCGTGGATCACGATAGACAAATGAGCAATGGAAATAAGCGTCGCGCTGCGGGGCGGCATGCAATTCGTGGAATACTTTGTAAGCCATGCAATATGGCTTTAGGAGCATTTAAGGACAGTGTGGCCGCTTGCCGTATGGCGGCTGACTACCTGGAAGCCCATCAAAATATGCACAAGGAGAAGCAACATGGCTAAGGATGAAAAAAAAGAACGCCGCAGTTCGGCTATCTACGACCATCCTGCTTCTAAGAAGCACCGTGGCGGCGACGAAAAGAAAGAGGGCAAGGAGGGCAGCGCCAAAGAGGAGCGCACCGAGCCAAAGAAGGAAGCGGCGGCCGAAGGCGATGAGCCTGCGGAACCGGC
>QGNH01000582.1_pt2 | contig 26121 bp, 37 predicted proteins | sample 1735481 | NCBI WGS metagenome assembly QGNH01 (sample SAMN09239004, study PRJNA386568) | Viral metagenome, whole genome shotgun sequencing project.
TACGTAAATGGGGTACTAATAGGGGGCGGTGGGGGAAGTTTTGCTCCGCTGAATAGTCCAGCATTTACTGGTATACCAACGGCGCCCACAGCCTCGCTCGGCACTAATACGGCGCAGTTAGCTACAACTGCGTATACGATGGCGCAGATAGCAAGTAGCGTTGGTACATTTGCAACACTGAATAATCCATCCTTTACAGGGATTCCTACAGCGCCTACAGCTGCGAATAGCACTAATACTACGCAGATTGCTACGACAGCGCAGGTCTTAGGAACAGTCACTGCCGCATTAGCGAACTTTCCGGCTAAGATTTATACGGGAGTCTTTACCTGTATCAATGGTACAACTGCCGTCTCATTTGGTCATACATTTATTAGTAACCCGTCAGTGTTTGTCCAATGGGCATATACCTCTCCTTCGGTGGGTTATGTTGCATCAGGGTCTGTAACTACTACGGGTTTCAGTTATACCAATTCTAATAGTGGTACGTGCTTCTGGCTGGCAGTTGGAAACTAACATGAGCGACGATAATGAGGATCATGTCGGTATGAATGGCAGTTATGTCTCTTTGAAAGAGCACATGAATGCTCGCTTTGCTGCAATGGATCAGGCTACGAAACTAGCACTAGAGACGGTGAAAGTCGCTTCAGATAATACGGCTGTGCGGGAAAACCAGCGTTCCACACAGATGATATCAATAGTCTCGCTAATCGTTACTATCGCACTTGGCGTGTATATGCTAGCGAGGCATCTGTAAAGGTTGAGGCTACGGCCTCGGGGCACATATCTGATATAGGTTCCTCTCCCCCTAAATTGGGTATGTTGCCCCTCTGAGTGATATATGGCTGTTACCGTACTAGATCCACATGACACGCAGGCTCTTACACAAGATGCTAGCACAGCCATCAATGATCTAAATGCTAACAACTTTAGCGGAGCATGGCAGACAGCCTTGGCTTCATCTGGCATGTATAACAAGCCAGGACAGGCTGGTTACAATGCAGCAATGGGATCTGCTACGCAAGATCCACTATTGGCAGCCATGGAGTCCAGTTCTGGATTGAAGGCGTTAGATCCTAGTAAGCAGTGGACAGGCGCACAAACAAGTCAATTTTATAATGCCTTCAACCAGCAAGGTGCCTATCATGGGCAACAGATAGCTGGACAGGGTGGTGGCGCGGAATCCCTAGGGAAGAATCCCTACGGCAACTGGGGAGATGCCTCGAAGATAGGTGGTGATGCGACGGCTAATATAGCCCAGGAAGGGGCTACACCAGATATCCAACGCTTTGCCGGAGCAACTCCCACAAAAAGCTTCCTAGGCAAGTATGGCATGGATATAGCGGCTCTTGTGGCGACAGTTGCTACTATGGGCGCAGCCACACCGCTTCTGGCGGCAGCCATAGGCGCCGGTACGATGGTAGCTGGTAATGCTGCAGCTGGGAATGCAACTACTTGGAAATCAGCGGCAGAGGATGCTGCCGTAGGCGCTCTAGGGGCGGCTGTCCCAGCGGCAGGCAGTTATATAGGCGGAGCTGGCGGATTAGGGATAGGAACGGCAGCAGGAACCGCCCTGGCGGGCGCTGGGGTAGGGGCTGCTAGAGGCGCCGTGACTGGCGGCAATATCGGCATGGATGCCCTCGTAGGAGGCGCAGCGGCGGGTGCCGCCTCCGCCTATGGCTCAGGAGCAGGGCGAGTAGCTGGTTATGCGGCTGGACAGGCAGGAAACGCGGCAGGGTTGAATAATGCTCCCACAGGGGGAAGCGGTGGCAATATGATGAGTTCTGGCGGTAATACGCAATCTCCCAATTATGGTTCAATGTTCAGTGGTCTAGCTGGCATGGCTGCACCTATCCTGTCCGGTATAGGCGCCAATAACCAGGCCAGCATGCAGAATAATGCCTACACTACGGCAGGGAATGCCGCTAATTCTGGCAATATGTTCGGCACAATGGGCATGAATGGGATGAATACCCAATTCAATAACGGCCAACTTAATATGGACCCAGGTTCCATGGGTGGCGCTGCTAGCGGATTCAACAACTTCGCAGGCAACCAACTTGGAATGGCAAATGCATACGGTCAGGGCGGAGTTCCACAGAACGTATCACAGGGATTTGGCAACTACAATAACCAGCTCAATCAGTCCAGCATGTTCAACGGTATGGGACAGAACACAGCCGCTGGTGTGATGGGCCAAGGTGCCAATATGCTTGGCACAGCCAATGCCAATATGCAAGGCGCCTATAACACCGCTCTTACATCTGGTCAACAGGCATTGAATCCACAGATCCAGCAGCAGTCCAATGCGTTGCTAAATAGCAACTTTGAACGTGGCATGAGCGGCACCAGTGGTGGTGCTCTACAGACACAGGCATTGCAGAATAGTTTCAATACGGCAGAACTACAGAATCAGAGCAACGCCCTGAATACAGGGCAGAACATATTCAATAGTACGGTTAATGCTGGCAATAGCATGTTCAACTCTGGTGCAGGCCAGATGGGCAACTTCAATAATGCCGGTGCTAATTATGGCAACCAGGGCATGCAGGGCGCTATGAACTATAATGCCTTCTCACCACAGCTTGCTGGTATGTATAACAATAATGCTAATAGTGCTACGACAGGGATGGGCAACATCAATAGTATGATGCTCAATAATGCCAACATGGGATTGCAAAGCACGGCCAACATGGGTACTCAGATGAATCGCGGCGCTATGACACAGACTAGTGGTGCTAATACTTACAATGGGGGATTGGCTTCCTATGCCGGCGGAGTACTCGGTGCACCTGGTGCAACAAACAATCTCATGAATGGTGCTAGCAGTCTATTCAGTGGTATGAGTGGCTTGAGCAACATGTTTGGTAATAACACAGCCAGTAGTGGGACATATGGTGGCAGTACAAGTAGCAATCCCGCTAACTTCAGCGGCACAAACTATGTAGATCCGAGTATGTCACAGGCGCCAGTCTTTGATCCTAATAGTGTCTCTATGCCGAGTGGCTTCTAATGGCATCACAACAACAGAATCAAGATACATACGGGATTCCAGATCCTAACGATCTGCTATCACAACAACAGGAAGAATATGCGCAGAATATGCGCAATCCTAACCTGATGGGTAGGGCTATTACTTCGGCTGTTGGTGGACTACAGAATGCCGCTGGTGGTGGTCCGCAGATGATGCAAGCACAGGCTGTATCAGCACGCATGAAGTCTATTATGGCAGACGTTAGTCAGTCCGACAACCCGGACGAAGATCCGCTTACAAGGCAGTTACGCATGGCTAAAGCCATGTCGACGGGTCTGGCAGATGTTTCCCCCAAGGCCGCTGCGGCAGCCAATGCGCAGACTGTACAAATACAGCAAGCACAAACGCAACAGAGGTTGTTAAATTCTCGTACAGATCAGGAACAGACGCTAGCAGAAGAGGGGCAATTAAAATTAGCACAAGGCAAGACCAACGCTAACTATGTTGTATTCGATGCGGGTGCTGGCAAAGACGGTATCCCCAGTATGAAACCATTCGGTGAACCCATATCTATGTATGGATCTGATGGTAAGCTAGATCCAGAATTTAATCAGAAGTTAGCGAAGGCAATGGCAGATGCCAAGGCGCAAGGTATGCAGAGTCCTATGTATCTACAATCCGATGCATATAGCAATGGTAAAGGTACAGTAGCTGATACAAGAGCTAAGGTCCAGATAGATGACACTAATGCGAAGATACAGGCTAAGGCAGCTGCATCTAATGCGACTGATCCTTCAGTCATTGCTATGAATGCTGGGGACTATCTGCTGCATGGAATGGCTGCTTTGGCTAGGTTGCCACCAGAAGAGCGCGATGCTACGCGGATGTTCGCCGCTGCTCATGGGCTTAATCCTATGGACGGCATACAGGCGCAAGCTGAGATTAAACAAATGAACGCGGCGGCTACCGCCACTGGGCGCAGAGAAGGTAATGTGGAATTCTTGGCTGCCTCCGTACCTAAACTAGGTGACAATGTGTTGAGTACACTGGATGGCGTGACTCGAACACGATTCCCTATGATTAATGCTGGCATTATCGCCGGTAAGGATTTCTCTGGTGATCCAGGAGAACGCGCTTATAGTGCGGCTATTCAAGGTTATGTAAATGAATATGCTCGTGTTATCTCCGGTGGGACTGGTGTAACCTCAGATGAAGCTAGGCGGCAAGCTAACGATTTGATTCGCAAAGCTGACAATCCTGATGCAGTCAAAGCATCTCTGAAGATATTATCAGGTAAAGAATTAGATGCTATCAAAGGAGCAGGACCTATAGCAGCGGAGTTACTGCGTAACCCACAGAACTATCCCGTATCTACGAAGATTATGGGTGCACTGGGGATGGGACATCTAACCAGTTTAGGCGCTGATCCCAATGTACAGCAATTGCCGCCATCACAGGCGCAGCGGCCAGGACAGGGTTCTAGCGGCGGAAATGTGCAACCACCTCATGGCATGAATTCCCACTCGGCCAGCGGCAAACCTATGCACTGGGTTACTGACCATTATGAGTATGATTAATGGGCACTAGCGTTCCACAAGAGGATATGCCACAGCAAACGCCATCTGGCGGCGGGCAGGCTGTACCTCAGAGTGATATGCCGTCACAATATTCGGCCCTGTCAGATAATACCGGCGAGAATGTCCTAGCTGGTGCCGGTAAAGTATTCCATGATCTGTACCAAGGCATAAAGCAGCGAGGCGCTCAAGCCCAGGATTGGGCCACTAAAGGGACGCCCTTCGCCACGCATAACTCGGCCGCTATGCAGACCGCAATAGACCAGGATCGGCAGACCGATAAGGAATTAGCCACGTCGCGGGCAGGGCAAGCTGGCGGACTATTAGCTAATGCCGCCCTAATGCTAGCCGCGCCGGAAGGTATGGCAGGCGCGGCGGCTGGGGGAGCCGCCCTGGGAGCAGCACAGCCAACTAGTGGCGACGAATCTGCCCTCGGTAATACCGCATTAGGAGCCGCAGGTGGGGCGATTGGTCAGGGTGTAGGGCAACTAGCGGGCAAGGCCATAGGCCGCGTTATACAGCCTTTCCGGAACGCTGGCAGTCCACAGATGGATGCAGATGTGTTGCGGATGGCATCAGAAGGCATTCCTATGAACGCAGCCCAGAACCTGGGTTATGGCTCCAAAGCTATTACGCAAGAGCAAAAGGAAGCTTTTAGTCAGGCTGTCCTTAAACATATAGGCGTGGATTCAGAGACGGCAGATCCTGCTACTATGACAGCAGCACGAGGTACGATGGGTACGACGTTTGATGCCCTTGCCGCCAGAAATCCTATCAAAGTTGATCCTACCCTTATAGGACACCTATCTGCTATAGAAGCATCCGCAGCTAAAGAGCTTAATCCGGATCAGATGAAAGTATTACAGAATCAGATTGATAATATTCATATCAATGGCGCCAGCAACCAGGGTACCATACCAGGCACGGCGTTTACCAATATGCGCCAGGTATTGGCGCGATTACAGACGGATCAGACGCAACCTGTGCGCAATTTCTGGTTAGATGAGGTAGAGGGATCGCTGCACAGTGCTATGAGTCGCAGTGCACAACCAGGGGATGCTGCGCTATTAAACAATACGAAGCAGCAGTGGCGCATGCTTAAGCAAGTAGAGCCATCATTGGACTCTCAGAATTACGTGTCGCCATCTGCCCTATACCAGACAATGGATAAAGTCAAGAATGCCAATCAGAGTATTTATGGACAAGGGCCGCAGTCTCTCATGTCATTGGCACAGGCTGGCAAGAATGTAATGACTAATTCTAGGCCAGACAATTTCTACAATGCCTCGCGCCTTATGGCTTATGGTCAGATAGCCGCCACGCTAGGTGGCGCAGAAGAAATGATGAGAGGCAATGTGAAGGGCGCAGGGGCGCTGATCGGCATAGCTGGAGGTAAGGCGCTACTGGAGACGGCTACGCAAAACCCCAAACTAGGCGCTATGCTCGGCGGCTGGGCTAAGAGCCAAGTGCTGAGCAGTTGGCGGAAGACTATTGGAGATAGCGCCACGCGACTGGGCGGACAAGTCGGCGGAAGCGTGGTGCCCACAGCAGGAGAACAAAATGGACTTCCAGGCCAGCCTAGTAGCGGTCCTTAAGGAAGAGGGCGGTTATGTCAATGACCCAAATGATCCGGGTGGTGAAACGAACCTCGGTATATCAAAGCGCGCATTTCCGGATGTCGATATTAAAAGTCTTAATGCTACGACTGTTGCTCCTATTTATAAAAGGCAATATTGGGATACCATCGGAGGCGATTCTCTTGCCTCACCGATTAACTACATTGCATTTGATTGCGCTGTTAATCAAGGGCCTGCCTTCGCAAGAATGCTCTTAGCTTTAACGCACGATCCAGCTAAGTTCGTAGCTGCACGCATGTTGCGTTATCGCAACAACCCTAATTGGGCTAAGTATGGAGATGGTTGGACTAACAGAGTTATACGTGTATTATGTAATTGTCTCTAGGAGAGAGTAATGTTTCCCATACTGGATATTATATCGAAGGTTGGCGATGTAATAGATAAAGTCATTCCTGATAAGAATGCCGCTGCCGCTGCTAAAGCTGCGATGAACGAACTAGCGTTAAAAGGACAGCTTGACGATACGCTAACGCAGCTTCAATCAGTAACGACTGACCAATCTGGTGTGGATAAGGTAGAAGCCGCCAATAGTTCCATGTTTGTCGCAGGGTGGCGGCCCATGATAGGATGGGTATGTGGTGTGGCTCTAGGAAGCCAGTACATAGTGCGTCCACTAATTCAGTGGGGATTCGCATTTGCACATCAATCAGCGCCCACATTGCCCGGTATAGACGATCAGTTGTGGCAATTGATGTTTGGACTCCTGGGAATGGGCGCACTCAGGTCCTTTGACAAGGTGAAGGGAGTAGCAACTATTGGACTAAAGTAATGCGTAGCAAAATAGTCTGCGCTGCTGACTGCGACTGGTACGAGTACGATCCCATCTACGAGGGATCTCGTGAAGGTAGCGAAGATGGTGACGACTATTAGACAAAACCCCCCCGAATTGGGGGGTTTCTCATTTATAGCGTAACCGTTGGCGGTCCCGGAGGGGACTGCGGTGCTGTATCCTGTGCAACAGGCTCATCAGGGATAACACATTTAGAGTTATATTCCTTAACTAGCTTCTGCCATCGCTCAACTTCAGTTTCAGTTACGAAGCATCTATCCAGCGTCCCGCAGGTTACGTATGCGTGTCGAATCTGTGACAATTCTGTGCACCGGGACCCCACTGGGTACTTCACTTCCCACCCCAGGCACCCCGTCGTTATGACGAGTATCACGGTTAAGAGCGGCAGCCAAAATCTTCCACTTCTCATAATCTCTCCTAGCTGTTAAGACTTCTCGGGTAATGTCTTGTTGGGCCTGTTCGGCGGCTCGCAAACGTTCTCTGGTGATTTCCAATTGATCTTCGACATAGCTTGTTGGATCGCTAGACTGCGCTGTAAGTCTAGGAGGATCTGTTCGCTGATCTGTCTGGCGTACCACTTGCCGAGATGGTGCACTAACAACGACTTCTGAGACTGCTGTTTCGTCATCTTCTAGCTGCTCCTTCTGTAGCGCTTTAAGCTTCTCTTCTATCGCAGCTTCTTTAGCTTCTCTCAATCCAGCTTGGCCCCGGCCAATGAGAGCATCTTTAACGCCGTCCACCCATCCACGTAATACTTTCTTCTTGAAATCTTGCCCAATCCAATCGCTTGTAATAGGCTCCCCGGATTCGGGGATATAGACGAATTGAAATTGACCATTAGTGTTAACGTTTTCTCGTGTTCTGGTAAGAATATCACCATCATTAAGGTCCGACATTTCGATGCCTGGTACACTAGTGTCTCCCATTGCCACAAGGGCTTCTAAGTCTTCTCTGTTCTTACTTTGCACTCCACTGGCTAATTTACTCATGCCAAAAGGCTCCTCCGTTTCTTTAAGTCTAATAGCATCAACTTCCCCCTGCTCCAACCGCCACAGTCCTGACATTGGTACCGCGTGTATCGGCCTTGTTGCGTCGTGGCAGTTCCACGAGACTGCTGATTAACACTGGCGCACTTAGGGCATTGGGGTACAGGCGAAAGGTTATACGCTCCCATATTTGGATGGTTGGTGATCCAGGGGCGGAGTTTAACATATAATTCCTCTGTTGCTATTACATCCTGTATATTGTACTTCTTCATCTCTGCCCATGCTTTCGGATTATCCTTCAGACATTCCAACCATAAATCGAAGCCAGGGAACTTCTTGTGCTCTGATTTCGGAGTAGCTGTTAGGTACTTGCTTAGCCAAGCCAACTTGTTGCTTGTAAATCCAAAGTGATTTTTGGATACTTGCAGTGTATCCACCACCCTCACTGGGGAGTAAGGCGGCAAGTTGTGCATGAGCAAGCGCGCGTTGATCTTCTTCATGTCGAATCTCTTGCCGTTCTGTGCAACCACAATGTCCGCAGCATCCAGTATTGTCCATAAATCCTCCAATAGCTTCTTGTCATCGCGAACGCGCTTTACGCCGCGGCCACTTGTATCCTTATAGATCATCTTCTTCTCGCCAAACCATTTAGCTGCATAACTGAGAATAGTCCACTCAGTCTTGATCTGCTCTAGTCCGACATTCTGTTCCCATAGTCCCCAAGTATATGATTCTATTGGACTTGTTTCGATGTCAATCGTTACTATGCGAGGATGGTTCATCGATTTCCTTAAGGATCAATTCGAGTCTGGCAAGTGCATTCCATGCCACTTCTGAAGCATGCAGAACATCTTCGCCCAAACCTCCAGCTCCGCTATCCCTAGCATAAGGCTCATAAACAAGATGCCTAGCCAAAGCAGCCCCGTACCTGTTAATACCATCTGGGACAGTACGCCACCCATCCCATGCGTACTTTCTAGCGCCGAGTTCAGAGACACGCGCCACAGCTTCGAGAGCCTTCGGAAAGTAGCGAATCGTCCCCCTAAGTACGTCGATTTTTCCTGAATCAAGTTTCGCTCCCGGTTGATTGGGTAGTATCCGGTACGGGTCCGTCTCGCATGGCGTCGAGAATAGTTGCTTTAAGCTTGCTTCTGATAGATCCTCGAAATTGAGTGTGCCTTGCAGGGGATTTGAGGCTCCGTTTAACTCTCTGATAGAGCCCACGTGGGCACGTTGGGGTGAGAATTGCGGTGATTCCAGAAGAAAATCCATTAGTTATACTCCTATGTTCGATATACTTATATTCGCTTGCGCGCTCTGGGTTTTTTGCGCCGCTGAACTGCTTGAGTCCTTGCCTGAGCGCTTTGGCTTTTTTGCTGTTAATGGTATAGTAATCCATTCGTTATCATGTGGTACACTGCCTGTCCAAAATGCATAAGTCAACCCTTGACATTTCTTATTCAACCAGTCAGCAAGACTACCCCGCTTGCCGGTGCGTTTGGAGGCGACCCCAACGGGGAAGTTCCTTTGGAATAATACACGGACAAGAGCATCCGGGTTTTCTTTGTGGAAACAAGCGAAAAGCGTACGTTCTTTAGGTCGTAGGAAGCCTTTAATCTCTGTATAATAGTGCTCGGCTTTATATTCGTCATTAATGGAAATAACATGTAAATCTGGCGTATAAGTCCGCTGTTGACCAACTTCAGTTGATCCACAACTTGCACACTTTCCCCGTTTAATGGGCAGAGTAAAGGAAAACGTATCACTTTTGGTCGTGCGTCTGACTTCGTGAGACTTTGCGAATTCCCTATATACGGTATACTCATAGCGTGAATCCCATTTATTCCCATCTGGATCTGTCCAATGACGATCTGATTTCTTAGTACCGGTTTTATGACCGAGATCTACAGGTTTGCGAATAATGCGCTTTTTACCCATTCTCTATCAAGCTGTGTAATGCCTGTTCCTGTATGATATTCGTAGATTGGCTTGCCTGTGATAAGCGCGCACGCAACTTCCAGCTTAGCTCCCTTTGAGTAGAGCCAATCGGAAAGGACGATGATACCATCAACCTCGTCAGCCACAATCTTAATGTCTCTTGCGAGGATATCTCCCCACGTCTCTCCACCGATCTTTCCATCGATAAGTTTGCCATCTTTACTCTCTAATGATGCCACCCTGATAGCCTCACTATCCTGTTCGGCGGGATTAATAATCTCCATACCCTGTCCGCGTAATATAGCTGCAGCTTCATCAAAAGCGGGAAAATTAAACTGTGGGAAATTGGACATTGGCCCACACAAGTACAACCTAGCCTTCTGGGTAGATGACATGCTGGTAGTCCTCCGCTCGCTGCTGTAGCTCAATATCAATAATAGTTGACAGTTTTACTAAGTCGGCTGTGGCCCATGCTACAATGGGATAGTTGTAACGGCTAAGCAGATCTTCGAAATCTATCAAATGCGAATCAGTCATCCTGATAACCCTCTATTAGGCCATGTGGCGTTCCTGGTGGATTCCAAAGCTCCCCTTCCTTCTGTTGGAGATATACAAGCCTGGCAGTAATCAGGGCAACGGCAGCGGGGTCACAACCCACATACGAGCAACCTGCGACTTTCGTGGAGGCTGCGTATACGCTGACGATGGATCGCCACAAAGCCTCATCACTGGATTGCCCATGTTTAGATATGAAGGCACGCGCCTTTGCCTCTCCAATCTTCCAGCAACCGGGGATTCCGTCTGTAGAGTCGCCAGAAAGGCACTGTTGCCAAAAGAATAATCTTGCGTCGGCAGGTGACTGAATGTAATGAACCTGTTTGAGATAGTTATAGTGTCGTCCGGGGATCTGATCGAGATCCTTGTCGATTGTTGCGATAACATAGCTCGACTTGCCCAGTTGGGCGTGGGCAAGGATTGCGCATTCGTCATCTGCTTCTCTCCCATGTACTACGCGGGCTGCCCATTGATGCGTAAGGTGATCTCGTATTGCTTGGTACCAGTAAGGCTTATGGTCTGGATCGCGATTTCCCTTGTATGGAAAGACAATCGCAAGCTTTTCTCGATAGTTCCCAGGTCCAGATAGAACCACGGTAATGTGCTCGAAACTGCCAATCCCGAGATTGTCACGGACTTCTTTTTCAATGCTCTGGAACTGCGTATCAACGGCATTTAGCGCTTCCTCTTTGGAATCTGGATGTACATCCTTAGTCTTCTCAATAACGATCCAACCAGGATGATCCGCAATCCATTCCTTTACTTGCCGACCTGCGTGGGCTTTCGGTTTAGGCGTGAAATGCAGTTCACGGATCTCCCCTTCGGGGGACTCTACTACTAGATAGTAGTCAGTCCGCTCTGAAGCGAAGCCACAACGGTAAACTATGGGATCGGCATCCACGATTAGGTGCATATTAGAAGAGATCCTTTTGCCCAACATCTATCACATTCTTATCCGGTCCTACGAATCCATTCATCTCCCCTGAGAACGCCTTATCTAGCATCTGCTGTTGATTCTGCATGATAACTATACAAAGGCTCAGTGTAAGGCCGCGCATCTCAACTATACCTGTGATGTTGTTGAGTAGTCCATACATCGGACTAACTCCATCCACACATGCTTCCATGCTTATCCGGTTAGCGCCCATACCTACTAGATGTTGGGTGTACATAAAACCCCGCATTCGATGTCCGGCTCCGCTTGATACCGGCCTGCATTCGGCGGTAATTCATCAAGGAATAGCCGCCTCCGCCAGCGCTTACCGGTTACTTTGCTGCGACCTTCGTTCTTGCATATAGCGGCGTTTAGCGTCCGCTCCATTTTAGCCATACGTTCAAAGTACTCAGGGAAGTCGCGGCGAATCTTATTCCAGTATCCCTTACCCCCTTTGACGCATCCGATGCAGTTGTTGTTCTTGTATCCCAGTCGATACATGGCGGGCTGCTCAATACCCGCCGCGTGCACGGCGTTATGGCAATCAGCCTTAGTAATGCCGCCAGTAAAAAGCGGAAACTCGACCTCAATCTCCGGGTTTTCTTCGCGCAACCGCTTGATTCTATGACCCTCTTCGGATGTAAACCCGAAAACATGTAGATCGTCCACAGTTTGGTACGCCTTGCGGACGTTCTTTTTTAGTTCGGTGGTGCAGCGCGCTCCTTTGTTCCCAATAAGCCATCGGGTTTTCTCGAACACGTCATAGATGTCCGCGTATTCGGCTGACCTGATTACCTTGACAGGTGCGCCTATCCAGCGCTCCACGTCAGCCATGAATCGTCGGTTGTCTGGGTGTTCATGCGCCAATGTGTCGCAATAAAGAACCTCGCAGCGTTCGCCGTACTTCTCGACCGCAAGCTTCGCAGCGTAGGCGCTGGCGGAGCCGCAAGAAAACCAAGCTAGGACTCTCATATCCAACCTATAGTGTCTGTGGGTGTAAAACGGATAAGCATGCATGCTTCATTGACAACGTTCTCAATAATAAGTTCGAAGTCCTTAGTATGCGCATATGGTAGATGTGTCAATAGGCGACGATTACTCGTCATCGCTTTCCTCTTCCTCGTCGTCATCCTCGTCCACAGACTCTTCTTCATCGTCGCCATCTGAATCCTCCGGTAGTGAACCAGCAGCGTCTGGCGCGATAGCGCCCGCATCTGCTACAGTAGCCAGCAAGCGATGTGTCTGCGCATCATAGAAGAACTGTACAGTTAATTTGTCAATCAGTGCAAGAAGTTCCACATAGCGCTTAGCTTCACCTGCTTTAGTCTTAGCTGCGGATATAGGCAGAGCATCACTTTTGATAAGGATATCAATAGCTTGCAGCGCATCCTTACGTGCACTCTGATAGTGAATGCTAACCTGTGTTGATGTGCTCACATTTTGATTGGTGCCCTCAGCTCCTTTAGCGACCACGCGAGCAGGTGCGTTCTTGAGGCGTTTGACTTCCTTGACTTGGAGGTACTTGCCATCTTGCTCGGCCGTGATTTTGACGTAATCTCCTTCTTTGATTTCCGGCTTGGTGAAGCCAAATGAGATCCAGTTGTCGTATTCCGTGCCGTCTTCTTTTTCAAGCTTAGCGCTCCATAGTGTATACGGACGACCAGACTTGGCTTGACCATCCTTACTATTCAACTTCTTGACCCAACCTTTGAAAACTTCACTCATTTACGTCTCTCCGATTTGCCGTTAAAGTGTTCCCATATCTGTTCCTCGCCTTCGCCCCAATGCTCCGCTATTTTAATCCCTATACCTAGTGGTACGCTGTAGTCCATCTTGTATACATCTCGTAAATAGTTATATGTGCACTGTCCGAAACTCTGCACGGCTATATCCTTGAACGCATCTACATGTTCTGGATGTATTTCACAGACTAGGGAGTCATGTATGGTGTTGACAGGGATAATGTACCCATCCAAGCCGCGCGCTTTGACCATATGCCAAAAATAAGTGATTGCGATTGGTATAATCTCGGCTGTAGCCAAAGCTTGAATAGGATAATTGTAAACGCTCGTGCCAACATTAACGTACCCCGAGTTCGAGATAGAAACGTGAGGGAAGTAATAGCGTAGTCCCCAGGAGGTGACCAGGCGCTTCGTAGAAAGAACTTCATATACCCAATCCTCCTGTGTCTTAGCTAATCCACTATATCGCTCTTTAAATGCTGCTGCCCATCGCTGCGATTCCTTAGTGCTTCCCTTACCGCCATAAAGCGGTCGAAATGTGTACGCTTTCGCCACTTGCCGTAGGTCAATGGCGTACTTCTGTCCCGCCAAGTAATCCATTCGTAGTTTAGTGTAGTCTTTCGCATGCATTTCGCTCGCAGACATTAGATGGCTGTCGAATCCTGGATCTCCAATATCGGACTTAGCTTGACTATCGTTTCCGAGATGGGCGGCAACTCTGAACTCAATCTGTGCTCCATCGACTTCACCAATAAGCCAACCAGCTCGCTTAGCATTGAAGAGACACTTGAAATCTCTCGGTATGTTCGTGAGTTGTACGGACTTCGTAGAAACTTCTCGGATGCCTGTGCATGAGAGTCTATGCGTTGCTGTAACTGTCTGATTGAATTCAGCTCGGAAGATTCCATCTCGCTCATTACATATCTCCTGGAAATACTCTAAGTTCTTGCTAAGCGCCGCCGCAACGCGCCCAACAGCCGACTTGAGCGTAATAAAATCTAGTTGCTGCTCCGTTGTAGGTCGAAGCTTGTCAAGCACTTTTTTATTTGCTTGTCTTGCTCCTGTAGCTGTGCGTCTAGGATTTCCATTTCTGTCTGTAAACTCAGCAAATCCGAGCGTATCGTAGAGATATCCGGCGACTTGCTTGGGACTTCGGAAGTTAATCCCTCCGGTAAGTTCTCCAAAGCGCGTCGTAAGTTCTGCCAAGTCGGCTCGATATCGCGTAGTTGTGCTATTAACTCGTTCTTTGTCAAGGTGTACTCCTTCTCTTTCGATGGCTGCGAGGACCGGTGTGAGTAAGCATCTAGTGTAGAGAACTGGTAGTCTATTAGTCCGTCGTAGTCGCTCGCGCTGGTCGAGAAACAAGGATTTAGTGGACAAAACATCTTGTGTGCACCTAGCTTGCACCCATTGTTTAGGCATCTGTGAGACTTTAATTCCATGCTTCATCCATATATCGACTATAGGATCTTTAGGATTATAGCCACGTCTAATGCAGCAACTATCAAGAGCAGTAGAGATGCGCCTAACGCCAGTGCCTGGGTCACTCGCCGCAAGATTGCCCAAAAGAACGTATTCGGCAATTCTGGTGTCAAAGCAAAGAAGATTGCTAATATCCACACCGCAGCGAATAAGCCAGCCCAGCTCGTACTTGATGTTATGTCCAACTATGAAATCCGCTTCTGAAATAGCCTGTACAAGAGCGGCCTGATCGAATTCTCCACCCCAATGAGAATGTACACGAGCGCTGTTATCGCACCAACAAGCCAGATTAAGGTGGTTACGAGCGTCAATAGCAGATCCGTAGCGTCCATCTAGTACCTCAGTTTCAAGATCGCATACAATATAATTATCCCCAAGAAAGTTACTGGGGGAAGGATTGCTGATAAAACTAGGTAGGTCATCAAGTCTCTTCTTCGACACTTTTGCCTGTCTGCTTTGCTAGCTTAGCATATCGTGCGTTGGATGCGGCGAATCGCCTATTCGCTAATGTAGCTATATCCTCCAATACCTTAAATTGCAATAGCAGAGCGCTCAGAGCATCGCCCATCTCATGCTGCGAATACGGAAAGTCTGCCATATGGCCGGCGATGCGCCTACAGCGCTCACAATCCTTCGTAATCGTAATAGCTTTGTCGAGATTCATTAAACTATATCCACAAGTGTTAAAGCCTGTGTAGCGTCCAGATTCTTATCCTCATGTCCTACAATTTCATATCTCTTCGCTACACCGGCATCATGTAGTTGCTGCCAAATGCCATTAGCCAGATGGCCAGGCTTATTGTCACCTGTTACCATGCCAGTAAGTGCACGCAATACACCGGCCTCTTTCGGCCCAAGTGTAAGCTTATATAGAAATTTAGACTCTGGTGTACGTTTAACTTTAACTGTTGCCATTATTTACTCTCCTGTTACCATAGATCGTTGGAAATCAAAACGAAGCATTAGAGGCTCTCGTGCGCCTGGCGCGGAACTAAGCTTATTTTTACATAGCGAAATCATACGTAATCCCCTGCTTAACATGTCCTGACTGCCGCCTACGCCTAGCATTAGGTCACAAGTACCTGGCAACCCTACACGGCTAGAATCAACATCACCCGCAGACAGATATATAGGTCCGCTCTGATTATGACCTTGGCTTCTATCGCCCGCTTGTGTCACAGTTATCCCGATTAGATGATTCTTGTTCAATAATGACCGTAACCGACTGGCGTTGTGTTCCATCCGCTGAGTAATGCCATCCTCTGAACCCGCTAGGTTCCTGATCTGATCTATTACTAGGATGGTAGGTGAATGCTTGGCCGTTAGATCCTCTAACTCTGAGATAGAGCCCGGTGTCACGCCCACCATTACTAGTTTGTCCGCTGGATACTCCATCAGTCGGCGTAAAGCTTTCTTTGGATGTTCGTCTATCCATACCTGTGGTTGCTGTAGAATCGAGCATCTTAACCTCGCTTTCAGTACATTTACAGATTCTTCGTTCCCCGCATATAATACAGATTGTCCCTGTCTTATAAGATTTGCGGTAAGTGCAATCGTGAGACATGTCTTGCCTACTTCAGTTCGTCCAAAAACAAGAATGTGATGACCAGGAAGAGCGCCGCCTCCAATGCGAGAATCAAGGCTCCCAATCCCAAGAGGGACACGATTATCACGTCCGACCACACTATCAATTTCGTCCCATCCTTTTGCATATTCTACTTCCGCCGTATCCGTGAGAGTAGTGCGCTCCCATATGATATTAATCTCATTAAGTAGCTTGTTAGCCTTCGCCATGTCCTTAGCCATGCTTGCAGCGGCGAATTCTGCCGAAAGATTGTATCTCCTAAGATCAAGTACATGTTGTACTACATTCGCCGGAGAGGCGCCCGGTAGCGCCTCGATAACGGCCAATAGCGATTGCGTATGCTTAGGATTAGGTATCGCAGCTTCGCCCAGTGCACGAAGCGTAGCAAAATCCACGTGCGTACAAGCGGCGTCGCGCTCATAGTACTCACGTACAAGTTTGAGCCAGAAAGCAACTTGTGGACTCGCATCGCTATCCTTGAAGTAATCTTTGATCCGATTATAGGCGTCTCTAGACGCCACAACGGTTGCCAATATTTCCTTGTCTAACACGTTATAACCGGCACTCTAGGAAGAATTTGTGCATATCTGCATATACGTAATATGCAGTTGTCCCAGGTTGCGAAGCACAATCAGTCTGTGAATACTTGCCCTGGATAGCCCAAGATTGCCAGTCGTAGTGCACTGTTGCGGTGCATCCACCGAGTGTGATTAGAGCTAATAGAACTGGTTTCATAATGGCAGCGCGGCTATTTCTTCATCAGTACTATCTTTGATATCTTTTCCTAAGACAATGACCCTACATGCGTAGAAAGCGCCATGCCATTTACGTGCCATTGCGAATGCATGTCCTGTTGCATCCTTATCGAGCGCAATGTGCACTGGATGTGTGCAGGCCACTCTCTGTATTTCGCCAACCTTCTCAGCGTTGAACCCAGTGCCCATAAGGGCACAGACTGAGGCATTGTGTCCCGGCCATTTGTCTGAGAAGTATTCGGCCAATCGAATGGCGCTAATGGGATCTTCGACAATGTAAACGCCTCTATCCTCTTCCTCAATGGAACCGTATGGGTCATACCATGACAAGCAAGGCTCATCCGCTTCCAAGTATGTCAATACTTTGTACGACCATTGTGGATCGTTCCGGTTCGCTGGTGTGTCTGCTGGACTCCCATCCCAGGGCCTTCGAGTTATCCACCCACGGACTTTGCCATATGGCCCCTGAATCGGAATCGCATATCGTGCACTTGTACGTCGAATGGCTTGAGCGTGAGCACCATATACACCGAATCGCTCTTTCAACCATTTTCGCTCCTTATCACTCAATGGATGTAGGTCCACTGTTAGCGGGTTTAAATGATTAGCAGCAGGGATTGCGCCTTCCCTATGTGGCGCCATACATGGCGTGGTATAGGCGCTACCCTGGAAGCCGCAGGACGCTCTGTGACAGTAAAACTTTATGACCCCCGATACAGCTACATCTAAGCTGAGAGAACGCTCCTTAGTGGTCCCTCCTTCGCAATCAGGGCATAGTTGAGAGCCATACGCGCCCACACCTAGTTGTTGCGCCATACTGACGATAATGGCCCGAGCTGTCAGATTCTCGTCAGGGGCTTTACCGGACTTGAATACGTCGCCAATTCGCGTCATCAATATTTCTCCACTGGCCACGGCTGCGTCTCGCCGCCGAATGTAAACTCAGGCTCAACTACAGGATTCTTGTATCGATATGGACTCCATGGGCAGATGTTCCAGTCGCCGCCTTTCCTGCTTTCACTGCCGCCTGGGATGAGCCGCAAGTAGGGTTCGCTGACTGCAAGATGCACGCTGTCAACCAAGACGTCCCACGCATTATCTACAATGCGGTGCTGCCCTATGTACTCAACAACGATCCCCACCATACCCGCATGCAAACCAACAGCGTAACGTCCACTAAGCAGCTCGACCATGTCGCCGGCTTTGAACTTAGCGCTCAAAGTAGCCTCCCGCCCATAGGGCGAATAGCGTTAGCGCTATAGCCAGTACCATGGACACATTAAGCGTGCGCATCATAATCTTGACTGCTAGGTCGAAGTCTGGTGTATTGCGCTTCTTCACTCGCTATCCTCGTGCGGTGCATCAAGTTCATCCTGAACATATCTATTGCTGCGACTAGCTCGATTCATCATGCGTTCGCGCATCAAACGCGCGGCCCTATTGGCTGCTACTGTGTCCGGTACGTTATCAATCTGCAATCGGCGCAATGCGCCTTCGTTACTGTGCATATATTCGTAGTATTCTGGTAATGCGTTAGCATACTCCGCTGCATCGCGTAGCGTAGCGAAGCGCTCTTGCCAGTGTGGTATTACTTCCAATATCTCGAATAACTCATGCATAGCTGTTACTGTGTGTTATCGCAGGGTACCGTAAGGTAAACCCTGCGTCCTGTTATATGAAGATATGCTCATTATATGTCCTATTAATCTTAATAATCTTAGCTCTAAGAGTAGAAAGCTAGTAAACTTTACTAGCGACTTTCCTGTAGGGGCTCTCTTGGTGAGAGCCCTGGAAGGAAATTCTACTCTCTTATCAATCACTTAGCGCGGCGTGTATCGCCGCAAGACACAACAACGATTAAGAGCCCCCAGCCTAGCGGGTAGGTTTGCTAGGTCATTGTATACACCACATGTGCTTGCATGCTCGTATATTTACACTATGACAAATCAGCATTAGTTAGCCCTGTCTCATGCCATAACCGCAGTCTGGCGCCCTGTGGTAAGCGCTTTAATTGCTGCAATGCAATAGTAGCTTCCTGTATAGCTATACACTCGTCCAATGGGTCGCGAAAGCCAAACGGCGCAACATCATATGGATCTAATTCACCATCCCCAGAATCCACCGCAGTATCATCATATGCGGATGGGCCGTCAGTGGCTACATCCTTTAACGGCTCTACAGTCAGCCCATCACCACGGGCAAAATCCGTTCCGCCTTTAGCAACTGTCCATAAATAGCTCTTTATAATCCGGCGGAATGCCACATTGGCATAACTGACATACTTATGTGTTGGATTAGCTAGCCAGTTGCGTGTAATTGGTACTACTTCTAGCTGACATTCTTGCATTGCATCAATTAAATCTGTGTCATCTGTGTCAAATGGCAATTGGTTCCTATGCTTAGCTATCATCTCACTAACACAGAATGCTGCTATGCGATGACAGTACAGCCGTATAGGCGCATAAGCGCCCTTATGAGCGTATCCTGCGATAGCATCGTCAGGTAGTATGCTTGAGCCGGCTATCGCCGCCTTACAAGCGTCTGCGAAGGTTATATCACTCATATCAATATCCCCTCCAAAGTAATCGAATGAAGTAATAGAGACCCCAACCAGACCATGATACGAAGATCAGTAGCACAAGGGCTGCTAATGATGCATCGACAACAGTCGGAGCGAATCTTGATGTAAACATATCACATACTCCCTGCATAACTTAACATACCATCATCCATATCGATATATCCGCATATAGGGCATTGAACATGTGCGCCTTGGATATCATCCTCATTAATCGTGCTAATAGCCTCACAGGATTCGCATATGAAGTTACCGTCACCATCCTGTATATGCTCAGCTAAAGCTGCGTCTAGCGCCTCAGCGTCAGTGTCATGCGTGAGCAATAGCGGCTCATCACGCTGTGTCTGATAATACGTGCCGCGTTCCATATAGTGGGTGTGTCCAGCACCCTCTACTACGCGCCCCCAACCGCCTTCATATGTTGGCTTATCCTTGAATATGCGCGTGTAATTGTCCTCATAGTTGTTGAACCATCTAGCATTAGTCGCTGGCAAACTATACGTCTGCGAATACCAGACTCCATTAATCCAATCTCCCATCTCTGCATTGACAAGCTTGAATCTACCATCCCAGGACATTACGCATAATTTGTTATGCGAGCCTATATGATCGGCCATTTTGTCCCAATATTCGCTATCAGCTACGTCTGCCATAGGCGATTGATGTTTAACGAATAGCTGCGTATCACTTTGCATACCATTTCTATCTTCAGGTATGTATTGTCCCAAGATACCGTTATGCATCACATATGCGTCATTCTGAGGTGTAGCAAACGGATGTACATTAGCTAATGCAATACGACCGTGCGTGGCATAGCGGAAGTGTACGGCAAACTCATGTCCGCCAGCATTCAGGCGCTTGATATGGCGCCAAGCACGCTTAACCATCTTGCTCCCTAGGAATCTATGTACGCCTTCGTCTTTAGACATGACTCCTATGCCGTCATTATTATCATGCGCTGCGCATCTCATGTATTCCTCGGGTAATTGCTGCCCTGCGGGCACATAGCAGATCAAACACATATTAGATTTCCTCTTTAATTTGATAGCCTGGTATCTTACCTAGTCGCTTAACGCTCTTAGACTCCGCCAGGAATGCAACTAGATGCTTATATGTCCCTCGGCGCTTATTGATCCAAGCTAAGAATCCATTATACCCTGTTACATCCTGCATACTAGCATCGCGGCAATAGTTTACCATGGCATGGCAGAATTCAATATTCTTTAATACGCGATCCGGACGCATATTACCTTTGAATATGCGACATTCAATAGTCTTGGTGCTGACATGCAGCGCTTCATATTTATCACTATCTGGCTTTGAGCCGTCGAGTAGCGTCTTAGGTATGCGCTTAGCCCATCGTTCAGGATTACGCTGTGCAATCAGGTTAATCAATGTTGTGTTGGGTTCACTATTGATAAACACTAGCATCTTGCCGAGCGTAAGCGCGGATATAGCCTTGCGATTGATATGCACGTGCATACCGCAAGCATCTGTGCTCTTACCAGACATGCCTATATCCTTCACGCTCCCTAATATCTTATCCCACCCAAACGCGCCTTGGTGTGCTTCCAGCGTGTAGGGTAGCGTAATCAATTCAACGCCGGACTTATTGAGACTGCCATCACACATGAGAATGTATGTGCCATTACCATCGCGCCCATCAAGGGCGCTGGACAGCTCTTTCATACCATCCTTACTTTCATCTCTAGTATGTTCCATCTCCAGCTCAACACCAAAGCATAAACTATTCTTAGGGGTAATAGCGGGCCATCCATGCGTATCTAATACATCGGTATCGTGATATTGATAGATAGCATCACTATGCGAGCCATTCTCATCATCATATGTATCTCTATCCGACGCATATTGGAACCATAGGTCACTATTCTCTGATGATTGATAGCAGTTATGACGCCTGTAGCTCAGGGATATATAATCCCCATCACTACCGTCGCCGCGTAGCGTACATGCTGAACTACTGTCAATGAGGGTTTCCTGTATATCAGAGTATATATAGTTAGCAGCGCAACTCTCACATATTATGTCGTTATTCTCTGTCTCATAGAATGAGATTACATCACTATCATATGCTTCGCCACAATCAGGACATGTCCGCATATTGACTAGCTCATCATCATCCTGTTGTTCTACGGTGGCGCTCATATAGCACCATTTAAGGCATTGCGAATAGCCATAGCTTCGTCAATAGCACGCTGTATAGGCTTATCCTCGTCGGCGCAATCGCATACTACATAGGGAAATACATGCATACGATAGCGCTCTTCGTTACCATCCGGGTAACATAGCTCATTTACTTCTACGCGACTCAATGATATATCTAAGCTTATCACTTGCGTACCCATTACGGCATATTTAGGTTTATTCATTAGCGTAGACTCCAGATGGTGATAAGCGTATATGGCGTAGCGACTGCAATCCATACGCAGCTACAGATAATCAGTGTGCGCTCAAATATCGTCAAGTTAGAGAATACTAGCGGCTCGAATCCCTCCTTAATTGGTGTGAGCGTGCCGACCAGGTGTTGATAGCTTAATCGCGCATATGTATCTGTGCAATTAGTGCAATCACAGCCAGTTATATATGTATGTTTCATGTTAATTACCTCAGATTGTCCATCGTGAATAGCTAATATCATATCATTTTCCTTTCAATTCGGCGATAGCGCAAATTGCGTCAACAAGTATAGCTATTAGTATTCTTGTACCGAGTAACCAGATAAAGAAGGTTATCATTACAGCGCTCCTATTGCCAATGTTACCGATCCGAATGATGCCATATCTTGGGCTGCTATATGCGCCTCATCCTGTGATTTGAAGCTGCGCGACTCCCACAACACGCCGTTGAATTTCACTTTGTAATAGCCATTAACTTTGATGATATCGATCTTCATTTTGATCTCCGCAATTCCAGTGTATGTTGATTCTCAGTATAGTATATGCGTGTGGTATGCCAATCATATATCATTAAGCAATCGTAATATTGATTGATTGAGCGCGCAACTGATTGATTTGGTTTGACATATAATACCATTGATATATCATATTGCATTGCAGTTACAATTGTGTCACATGTTGACGCTATTGCTGGTCTGCACATGCCATTTATTTACCATCGAATAGCCGCGCTTCAATAGCTGGTCCTCGGATCTTCATCAGATATCTGAGTTGCCTGAATGTAATGCCGAGGATATGTGCAGCTTGTGTCCAATTGTTTCCAGTCTTACGCAATGCATCAACAATCTCTGTCTCAGCAGCAACTGATTGCCGTAAGATAGCTGCTCTCAATAGCTTATTCATATTGATCTCCGTTGGTTGTGACACTAATGCTTACACTGACAACTATGGCATTCAATGTCAAGTGTGTATTCTAGTTATACACAGTTTATCCACAGGTTATACGCCCCACCATGTTGTGCACCATAACAGTGCATGATTGTATTGCATTGCATCAATTACATATTATTATATTGCAATGCAATATATTGTGCTCGAATATATTATGTCAATTCATATATGTTAACTCTGATTATGTTATATTGCTGTTGTGCAGCATTATATAGCTAGGGGTACCGGTTGAATAAGCATTCTGGCTGGGCCGGGCCCTTAACACACTCGCTAGAAAAGTGAAAAAGGGTCATATAGTGATTGCTATGCAATCAATCTGCGCGCGCTTATAAGTATCCTGCTAGTTCGCCGAAGATCGACGAAGTTTCAACATGCAATTATTAGAGGACAAATTGACCAATTGGCTAGGGATATCTAGCATGACCATCAGACGGACAGCTTGTCCTACAACACATTAAGATTTCATTAAGTTTTAGTTAGATCTGTGGATAACTATGCCATTATCTGTGGATAACTCTGCTGCAGTGCGATTAAGCCCCCTAGTTGACCTGCGGTAACTTGCGGAAAAACGACATAGTGTAAATATGGGAGATAGATTATATATAATTTCTTCTCTTAGGTTGAACCTCTGTAGAGGTTCTCCCCAAGAGAACCGATAAATAGTCTTAAACAGTGTTTAATCCTATTTATCTGAAATTATATATTAAGAATCAATAACTTATGAGTATGCCGCATATCTGCGGCACATAACTTGTAATATACGGAGTCGCTACCCTTACGGTACGCTCCGATCCTCAGAGAACACAATAGATCAACATGCCACAGGGCGCTATACGCTACCCTGTGGAACTGTCTTGCACTGCGTAAGCAGTAATATATACATAATAATCTTAGAGATATACACACATGCCGAAGGCTAAAGACTTCGCCCGCACCAACCCAGTATTTGCCCGCGCCCAAATGGGCGTCGAGGCGAACCATAGCTCCGCTGTGCCCTCCACAGACCACACCGAGAATTTGGGGCACGAGCAGAACGATGAGGACCTACAGGACGTGGGTCCACCAGAAGATCCAAATATCTCTGGTAATCGTCCCACAGAGGATTGTTACACATTCGTTGCTGGTTCTATGGATGGTTGGAGAGAGAACGATGATTACAGGCGCTACTTCGAGAACTCCATCGGATGTGATGGAATGTTGGTCTGCGATCCCAACGACGGCGACTACGATGACAATGGTGGAATACCTACCGCAACTGGACACGATTACGGAGTTCATGGTCCCTACCGGGATGAGACGGCAGAGTCCGAATCTCGTGAAGTCTATCCATTGGGCCCCATAACGAGATATATATGAAATCGTATACTAAGCAGAACTTTGGACAGGAACCTACGGAATTCAACCATGCCGTCGCGCCCAGCGCATTCCCAGAACATTCCGATCATCCTGATTTCCAGAAGGATCTAGGGGATGATGGCCTTATCGGCCAGCATCGCAATGATAAGGTGACACTTCATAACGCCCATCCGCATCAGGAACACAGCAAAGGGCATGATGCTCATCATCCCACCCATCTCAACCATGGTTTCGCCGGGTTCCATATTGCGCATGGCCGGCGCGATAAAGGATCTGAGCATCACCCGCCCAAAGGTTTGATGGAGCACAATGCAGTGCAACATAGGGGTGACATGGCTAAGGAGACTGGTGTCTTCGGCGGCAATGGCATCAACGCATCTACATAAGAGAATAATATGGGCAGTGCATTTACACCAACAATTGCGAGCTCGCATACGAGCGCACCAGTCAGGAATCCAACGAACATGCCATTAGCAGGAACTACACCCATGACGGGTTTCGGTGGAAGTCATTCCCCGACGAACATTCACACAGGCAATGGCGTAAAAGCTTTTGCCAATCCTTCACAGGCAAAGAACTTTGCGGCGCCGAAAGGCGCTGCCGTTACGCATGAGCAGCGTTCTGGGCCTATTCCACATATGTCTATGCATCCCGGTGGTAAGGGCGGAATGTAGGCGATGTTAAAGTCTCTAGGTGGCAGTGGCGGCGCAGGCACCGTATCCCAGATTACCAGTACGGGTGGTACGATCACGGTTTCACCACCTGGTGGAACTGGTATAGTTGATATCTCACTTCCAGCAAGTGGCGTTACTGCCGGCTCATATACGAATGCAAATATTACTGTCGCTGCAGATGGTATCATTACTGCTGCATACAGTGGCAGTGGTGGATCTGGAACTGTTACCAGTGTCTCGGTAGTCTCTGCTAATGGTCTAGCTGGCACAGTCGCCACGGCCACTACAACTCCTGCAATCACGTTGAGTACTACTGTTACTGCACCAGTATTAGCAGGTAATGGCACCGCGATTATCGCGGCGACTACTACAGGCAGTGGTGCTGTTGTTCTTGCCAATTCCCCAAGTCTAACGACACCAGCCCTGGATACGCCGTCATCTCTCATTCTGACGAATGCAACAGGTACGCCTGCTTCTATTGGCTTGGCGAACGGTACAGGACTGCCTCTTGCAACTGGTGTCACAGGAACGCTAGCAGCTGCACAATTTCCAGCACTCACAGGTCCTGTAACGACGACTGCTGGTTCTCTTGCCACTTCTATTAATCTAGCAGGTGGAAGTATATCTGGCACATTACCTGCCGGTAATGGCGGTTTTACTGCAACGATTGTGCAGATATTTACTGCCAACGGTACTTGGACAAAACCCGTTGGTGCGGTAGCAGTTAGAATATTTGTAGCCGGTAGCGGCGGCGGGGGCGGTTCAGGTGCCCTGGATGCCACGGCAGTACTAGCGAGTGGCGGAGGTGCGGGCGCAGGCGGGGGCTTCTCTATAACAGACTATCCCGCATCAGCACTCGGTGCGACAGAATCTGTATTTATAGGTTCAGTGGGGACAGGCGGTGCAGCCGTCTCCTCCAATGGGCCAGGTAATACAGGTACAGCAGGGGGCGCGTCGGCCTTCGGTGTGTCCGGTAAGGCTTGGGGCGCCGGGGGCTCGGCAGGTGCTGGAAGTCAGGCTGCCGGTAACTCTGGCGGTGGCGGCGGTGGGAATACTCTTCTTGCTGGCAGCAATACTGGAACCAACGGTACTAGCAGTGCAGGTGGCAACGGCGCTTTTGGCGCTGGAAGCGGCGGTTTTGGCACTGGAGGGGTTAGTGTCTCTTTCACTGGGGGCGGTGGCGGTGGCGGAGG
>QGNH01001361.1_pt2 | contig 26120 bp, 31 predicted proteins | sample 1735481 | NCBI WGS metagenome assembly QGNH01 (sample SAMN09239004, study PRJNA386568) | Viral metagenome, whole genome shotgun sequencing project.
TAGGTTATGATTGGTCCGCCAGTGGAGTTATAGGTCGGAGCTAGTTTATAGGGATTAACGGGGATAGCGTTGGCTTCGTTGCCAGCCCCATAATCCGTGAAGTATAGTCCGCTAACCGTTGCTAGGTAGGCACACTGACCGGATACTTCTGATGTATAAATGTTATATGATGTGGCTCCGCTCACTGTTGACCAGGCTAGAGCCACCGATTCACCAGTCGTCCAATTAGAACGGGTAGTCGAGGCAGTACATGAAACCTGAGCACAGGCAGCAGTCTCACCACCAGCATTGTTGGCTGTAACCTGATAATATTCGTTGTAATAAGAAGTAGCACTTAATCCAGTAGGGGTCACAGTTAGTCCACTAGGTGTAGTGATGGTCGTATAAAAAACAATAATGGCATTGTCAATATCATAGTAGGACATGTTGTTAAAGCCATTGGTAATGTAGACTCGGTTGGATATAGTCCCAGATGAGTTGACGGCTGCTCCTTGACAGAAGTTAGCCCAGCTGGCGTTGTAAGTATTGTTTACCCCAGCGACGATTGTCCACGTCCCTCCATCCTTGCGTATATATATAGCGGTAGTCCCACTTACAGTTTGCATAGATATTTCCCAATAAACAGGAAGTCCTAAAACTATCTGAGTATACTTACCATTACCTAGACATGTTCCAAGATAGGGTTTACCCCAAGCTATAAATGGTGGGCGTGGGCGTGCAATACTATCCTGCTCCAGCCACATATTAGTCATGCGAGCTAACCCATCTAGTGGTATACGTGAATCAGATAGAGTTGATATATACGCCTTACTAAAGCCTGATTGGGCTATTGGTATGAACTTCTTATCTACTTTGGTAGCCTTGGGTTGGTACATCAGAATTGTTCCCAGTTTACTCCGATGTTCCTAAGCACATAACGAGGTCCATTTGGTGATTCGAAAGAGTTACCTTGATTAGCGGTTATCATCTTCTCGTAGGACTGGTTAGCCATACCAACTAGGTTTGGGACTTGGTCTTGTTTGGCTGGGTCATTTCTAGCCAGCTCAGCTGCTGTCATCCAGACTAGCCAGTAAGGATTATCTACCATGATAGTATCTGTATCGTTAGCTAAGTCAGGCAGTAGAGTATAAACACCTACCTGAATAGTTCCTCCAACATCTGGAGAGATAATAGTAATGCCATTCTGGGTGGTCTGAAATGGTTCTACAAAGTTCATTGTTAGGTTACTGCCTTGGTTGGCTGCCATACCTGTGATATATACCAGTGGTAATCCGAAGTCAGCCCCAGTAGAACCTATACCAGATTGGTCGTCATTGCGGGCATTGGGATGGACTACTCTAAAGTTGTGGGTGTTACCAGTGGTCTGTAATATCTGCACGCTATCGGATAAATAGAATACATCAGAATCCATATCATAAGTTTGGATAGCTGCAGCAACTGGTCCATAGGTACGCTCATCAAACAATGAGTTCCATAGCACATCGGCATCCATCATCCAGTCAGCCATTAAACGATTAGCAATAGCTACGTACTGAGAATACTTAGGGTCACCCGATGCTGGCCAGTTAGAGTTCCCTTTATAGGCTATTTGTACTTGCTGAATAAATCCGTCTGATGGTGTGGTTGGGTTGTTCAAAATCATGGTGTGTCCTCTCTCTTATCTTATATCAAAATGTATATTTAGCTATCCCGTTGCTAGAAACAGAACTAGGCTTCTTTGGTGCGAGCTGTTTTGGTATCTTCTCCACTTTACCAAGGGACAGGCGTTTGACGTGGTAACTCTTACTAGCCTTACTAGCTATCTTTGGTGACTTCAGTCCTTTAGAAGATTTAGCCTCACTGATTAACTTATTCCAGGATGCCATACCTATAACCGGCGGCTTGATAATACCCGAGCTACTGTACCCACTCGATGTTCCACTCTGGGCATAGGCTGCTGCTGGGTTAATTGAATAGCCACTAGTCCCATTGGGGTTAGTTCCTTTAGCAATATCATACTGGCCAAGGCTGTAGATAGAACTTAATGCCCCACTGCTGACCGGAGCACCATAGTAGGATTGTCCTAAATCCTTCTCGGCAGTACCGAGCGACTGTTGAGCTAGACTATTCTCCATCTGTGAGTATAAGGTTGGATAGTTAGCTATCATACTCTGACGACCAGCTTTACTAGCAGCCATATATTTATTGGTAAAGTTAGCTACTTGAGGGGAGGCATTGGGGGGATAGTTAATCTTAGGCTTATTCATACCAGCTAGAACTTTATTATTATAATTATCTATGTTGTTATAGGCTTGTTTAACCCCTTGGTTATTCTCTAATTTACTAAGTTGATTAATCTGAGCAGTAGTTCTATTCTGGGCAGGAATATTAGCTAGCCGAGTAATGGTATTCATCATAGTCTGAGCGGATGTAGGGATGTTGGGATAGGGAACGTACCCCTTATTCTGGACCATTTGAGACGGGGGTAGTTTATTAATCCAGTTCTGTACGTTAGTCTCGGTAGTAGAAATCCACGGATTGCTAGCTGTTATCTCATCTTTTTGTAAATCGCCTGGTGATAGTGATTTGTATACTGCCCACAGTTCTAACTTGGATACTGACTTCCCATTAATAGTACCGTTACCAGACAAATCCCACTCTGGGTTGTGGTTACCATCCTGTTGATAGAACTTTTGTAAGGCTGGTAGTGAGTTAGGGTTAGCAGCTAATCCTCCCCAGTAGTTCTCGGTCTGACCTGGACTATTGAATATAGATTGCCCTGTAGGTGTTTTATCTTTAGTTAAGAAGGAGGTGATAGCATTTTTATCGGTAGGGCTGAGGCTATTATCGTTAGTAATGTTCTTTTGTAGGTCGTTATAATAGTTCTGCACTTGTTGGTAGCCAGTTGGGTCAGTAATCATCTTGCCACCCATCCCTTTCTCGGGTGCAGCATTGACCGACTTAGGGACATTAAAGGAATTTAATATAGATTTACCCTCAAAGTTAGGAGCAGCTGGAGCTCCTTTGGCGTTGGGCGTATTAATCCCACCATATTCAGATGCTAATGTTTGAGCCAAAGTTTGTTTACCACCAGTTACCTTAGAGATGTAAGAACCAGGAGCAAACATATCATTCTTAGCTTGATTAATCTTACTGGATACGCTGGAGTTCTGTTGTCCAGTTTCAACATTCTTCCCACTAAAAGCATCTATACCAGTATGGAGGGCTGGGGTGATATGGGAGAGTGCAAAATCAGTCCCTGTCTGCTGAGCACCACTCCAGTTTTTGGTAGCTAAATCTTTGGCGACTTTATAGCCTTTATCTAGCATGCCTAACTCGCCCCTAGCTGTGAAGTTAGCATTCTTGTTACCAGTTACATCTTGTATCATCTTATTAAGCCCTAGTTGTAGAGCAATGATACTGACAGCGGTGTTAATGTTGGCACCAGCGTTAGCCAGTGGATGGGCTACTTGGTTAAAGATTTGATTACCCTGAGTTTTAGTCCAGTGCCAGAACATACCAACATCCCTAGCTGCTTGGCTAGCATTCTCTTCTCGACCCATAGCTGTATCTATTTGGGCAACAGCTTTATCTGGGTCCATACCACCGGCCCTATCAGTAGCATAGGCAATGGTTCGAACATTCATATCTATATTACTCATGGATTTGGCGTTCCACTTAGTTGGACTACCGCCTGGAAGTCCCTTGAGGGCTCCGGTTACTGCCGTATCCATGTTCTTACCATAACTAGGCACATGACCACCATGTTGTAGGTAGTCGTGGAGCATCGACATGCGAGCTTCAGGGTCAGCCATATCTCTGGCTGCTTGTAAGGCTTTAAATAAGTTTAGAGGTCCCCCATGTACTTTACCTAGCCAACCAGCTCTATCAAATAGCGGGGCATTACCAGTCTGAATAATTAATTGTTGCAATAGGTTGAGTCCATGAATACCAGGGTTCATAACAATAAACTGGGTGGCAGCACTGTTAGCTGCTTGCCAGATACGTTCACCCCAATTCCTACCCATATCTTGAGAAATTAAATGTTGGTTTATAAACCTATTCATCTCAGGGTCAACTTTATAGCTCCTGAAGTAATCTGATTTGGGAGTAACCCAGTCCTCATGTTTACCGTCTAGCAGCCGTGTGTCGCCTTCCTTTAGCATATGACTGTCTGCTTCTGAGTGATTTTTAATAGAGTCTATAAACTTTGTAACATTGATAGAGTGAACAATATCAACTAAGGCTTTAGCGGTAGTCATAATAGCGTTGTGATAGTAGTGGACATTAGGATTATGCTGCTCGATTTCCTTCATTGTCCCCCTGGTAATAGTCCAACGCTGACCAGTATTGTCTACAAATTTTTTCCCAACTAGATTGTTCTCGTGTTCACTTATAATATCTGCTTTTTGCTTGGCTAGGTCAGCTAGTTTATATGAGATGTTGCGGAGTCTACCTGGTGATGATTTGAGTCGGCTCTTAGAACCAGATAAAGTTTTCTCTTCAGCGGTTAGTTTATCTATCTGGTTTTGGACTGGCTTGAGGTCTTTCTGTAATAGAGCATCGTTAGAGGTAAGTCGGAATTTTCCCATCTTAGTTTTCACGCCATTAGTCCACCCAGTTACCTGACGTGGCTGCCCAACTATTTCCTGTGGACCTCGGTGGATGTCAACTACTTGGTGGTCGTGACTGAGGACCTTATATGTCCCTATTGTATCGGAAGGTATTTTCTTGGGACCTAGCGTGCTAACCCCAGTTTCCCTAGGACCAATTCCGGTCTCTTCGGGAGGACGAGGGACTGTTGCAACACCCGTTTCCCGTTGTCCTCCATGGAGTGTCTGCTTGCCAGCATCTCCAGTTGTATCTTTGACTGCTGTATAGTTGTCTGGAGTTATATCTGACCCAACAGACTTTCGCATCTGACTTTCGCTCAGAGTTTTACCTGTCCCGTTAACGTATTTGTCTACAGTAGAACCAACTCCTGCACCCTCACGGTGTAGATAATTCGGGTCTCCTGGTTTAACTGATTTGCCCTGCAGGTGTGCTCGCTCCGCACTTCTCTTGGCCAGTTCGGTTCTTAGGTCTTCTTCCTGTTTACGTATGGCTAACTGCCCAGGTGTATTTAGGTCAACTGTTGGGTCTTCTACGTGGTCAGCTACGGCGGCAGTATTGTTGGGGTCTTTAAGAGATTGTTGTCCCAATCTAATCATGCGGATATTATTACTAGCCCAGTTACCGGCTAAACGTCTGGCGTTGACTTTAAGATTGTCGAAGAAGTCTTCTTGTGGCTTAATGTCCATGGGTTGGACACCATTAGATTCAATATTTTTGATTTTAGGTTTCAGTATACCCTTTATGCCACCGGGGTTGGTTCGTTTAGGTTCACCATTGAGAAAAGAATTGGTATCAACGGTATTCTTACCGCCCGTTAAATCGGGTACCTTACCATCGGGGAAGGTATCTTCAACTCCACCATGGAACATTCCCTTAATCCCAAGTATGTTTAAGACATCACCCAAAAATTTAGAGGTAACTGCTCCCGATTTTGTACCGGTTCCTCCTGGAGTCTGATGGTAGAGCTGTTGAGTTGACTCAATTGGTCCCTTACCAAATAAGAAGTTGGATACAGAATTATTATTTGCAGTAGGTATAGTGTCGGTTTGTGGATTAAAAGCAGTTTTAGTGAGCTCTGCTGGAATACGGGCTATTGATTGTGCCCAGTCACGCACCGAAGTAATACCTTGATGTTCTTGCTTCATGGCATGTTGGAAGGCTGGTTTATTTTTAGTTATGCCAGCTGCAATCCCTTTAGCTTCACCTATTGGCCAGTCGGCAAATTGTTTAGCCCCTTTAACTAACCCTCCGGGTATCTTCCCTATTTGATTCATAAACTCACCAACAAAACCATGTGGTTTGACTGGCGGAGCCATTGGCGTGGGCGTAAATGGTTTAATTGCAGTAGGTTTGGCTGTCATTTGGACAGCTGGTTTCTGGATATGAGCTGGTGGCATTTTAATTGCTGGTTGTGGAGGTAGAGCAACAGGTAACTTAGCCGGTGCCGGATTAGGTATCGTCTTAACTACTGGATTGAATTTAGGAGGCTGCATCCCTAGAAAGTTCTGGACGCCATCTGGCTGCACGCTAACCTCCTATCGTCGCATCGACTGGCTTCTGGATTATTCGTTTCTTAGGTTTACTAATCTGTGGATTCTTGGGTAACTTATTTAGTGGTGTGCTATTAACAACGCCCTGTCCAATTAAAGATTTGAGTTTACTGAATGGATTCATCTTCCCCCCTGTACTGTATTAGCTTGGGGCTGGACCGTCGGTTCTGGTAGCATCGGTCGTTGTGGCATCTGTGGTATTGGCTGAATCTGTGGCATTAATCGTGGTCCAGGACCGCCGTATGTGGGTTGTGGCTGAGGTGCTCTATTAATACCAGAAGGTGTACCACCCGTATTCCCCTTAGGAGGGTACATAGATTGAGATAGATTATGCATTTGTAGTAGATGTAGCAGGGGTATTAGATGAGGATTATTCATGAATGGATGCTCAGTCATATTCCCTAGTGTTGGATAATTGGGTTGACCAATAGATTGTCCGTAAGATTCACGACCATTAACTGAATCTACCATAGCTGGAGGAGTAGCTCCCATGTTAGTCGTGCCAGGTATCCTATTTTGTGTATCCAGATTGAATGTTTCAGCTGGTCGTTGCCCGGTAATTAACCCCTTTAGAGCTTGGACTGCTGTAGAAATATCGTTTCTCATTTTAGCCTCCCGCCGGAGCTGGTGTGGTATTGCTCCCCGTTAACATATTGGATTGTTGAACTTGACTAATAAATGGTGCTGCTGAGGAGATACCGTTAGGGTTAGCTCCTTGAGCAGCTACAGTAGTTGGGCTATATGAATAAGAAGCTAGGTTAGGAACGGGGGTGGGTGTGAAGGATGGGGTAGCATACTGAGTCATCAGGGCACTTATGGCATTCTGGGAATTGGTAAGCCCTGTATTACTACTAGCTTCAGCTGCACTAACTTGGCCTGGAGTTAACCCACCATAGGCAGCTGCTTCCCCTTCTGCAGCTATAGCATTCTGTTCATCGGATGCTTTCTGAGACTGAAGGGCTTCAAGGGCACCACCCTTACCGGCAGTGTATTGGGTTAATAGATTATTGAGGGCGTCCTTATATGATTGCTGGATAGTGGCGTCATTCTCATTATAGGTAGTGTTGATACCACCCATACCCGTGGCTGCATTTTGAGCTACAGCAGTTGGGACATTGTCCGATGCTGCACTGGATACACCAGCTCCAGACCGAGCTAGTAAGCTCATCAATGAATTGTAATTAGCATTGGTATTAGTATTAAGGGCTGATACTTGGTTTTGTTGAGTCAGGTCATTATTACCCTGACTGGTTTGCATACTACTTTTGGCATCACCTTGTTGGTTAGCTAGAGTAGTATCCCAGTTACTACCAACAATGCCAGACTGGGCATCAACAGCGTTAGCTGCATCAGTATATTGATTAGCAACATCGTTGAAGATATTAGACGCATTGGGGTTGGAGTTTGTGTTGGTATTTGTATTATTGTCTGGTGGATTAGGGTCCTGAATCTGCCCTGCCTGATATTCCTGAGTAGATGTGTTAAAACCATTGGCACTATTCCCCGTGGTTACACCAAGGTTTTCTACTGGACCACCCATCCCCCCTTGCAAATAAGTATTACCGTCTGCTCCGACCCAGTAGGCTGCTTGCCCAGCTGGGACTGAAGTTGGTAATGATGTTGTTGCTGCCATAAAATAATATCCTTTAATTATTTCGTGGCTGCTGTTTGGCTTGCCTGAGACCGCCTAGGAGTTTAGTTCAGTTCCGTTTAATTAGACTATAACACTTTCTACGAACTACTCAAGACCTTGAGACGAGCGGTAATTTTCAGTTGGTCATAAATAGTCTCGACTGACAGATTGGCATAGGTAATAGCGACATCGCAGGTATAACTACCGGCGGTTGCAAAGTCTCCAGTCTGTGGGGTATAGATAACTACACCAGTAGTTGGATTAGAGTTAGTACAGGCAGTATGTCCAATATTGGTTTGGACTAGCCCATTAGTAATAATAAGGTTAACTGTACAGCCAGTTAGGTCTATGACCGTACCATTACGCTGACAGGTAATAGAAAATGGTGGAGCGGTATTACCTTCTACGATTTTTAATGTTGTTATAGCCATTATGGGGTCACTCCTGTTGAATTAGTTTGTACTGTTATGTCATTATCCTGCGAGTTGAAAGCCATTGCATAACTTTTAGCCTCTACTGTCACTAGTGTAGCATTGGTTGATACGGTTGCAACATCCCCCCGACTGCTTAATGTAACCAGGCTATCATAACTGTCTACCGTAGCATTAAGGTCTACATAGTTGGGAGGCGTAAAGGCAAAGACTGATTGGAGACCACCCATTGCTTCCAGCATGGCATGCACCTGAGCCATAGAACTATTAACTCTTATGAAACCTGCAACTGACTGTGTCCCTTCGGCAATTGTCAGGTTGGCAGCCGCCTGTGTAATATTAGCAGTGAAGGTAGCTAGTACCACTTGAGTCCCGCTATGGGCTGTCAATGTAGCATAGGCTTGAGCAATCTGAACGTCTTGGATGTCTTGGATGCCCTGTGCTCCGCCACTGGCAGTTAGGGCAGCATAAATTTGAGCAATAGCTATGCTTGCTCTGATAACAGCAGTGACTGATTGGGTGCCTCCAGTTACAGTTAGATTAGCAGCCAGCTGAGCTATAAGAGCAATTAATCCAGCAGCAATTACCTGCGTACCACCGGTTATAGTTAATGTGGATGCTAATTGGGAAACCGAAACATCGTTAATAGTGACTACAGACTGAGTCCCTCCAGTTGCAGTTAATATAGCGTGTACCTGGGCAATGGATATTTCTATACCAGCCAAGACTGCCTGTGTGCCACCATTCAAAGTTAGAGTAGCCCCCGATTGAGCTATCTGACTATCCTGAATATCTTGGATGCCTTGACTACCACCGGTTAATGTCAGTATGTCTACTACCTGAGCAATAGTTACGTCTTGGATACTGGCAACTACTTGAGTCCCCCCTGTTACAGTAAGCGTGGCATGGGATTGAGCTATAGCTGACAGAGTCTGAACTACTTGAGCACCCCCACTAAGGGTTAGGGTAGCTCCAACCTGAGCAACACTAGCGTCTACCATTGGTGCGACTACTTGAGTCCCACCCGTTATGGTTAGGGTGGCATGAGGTTGAGCAATAGCCACTACATTACTAGAAGCAATAACTTGAGTGCCGCCACTAGCTGTTAGCGTTCCTCCAACTTGAGCGATTGTTGCGTCTTGAATATTACCCACACCCTGGTTACCACCAGCAATAGTAAGGGTTGCTCCTAACTGGCTAATGGCTACGTCATTCACTGTGGCTATGGACTGCGTGCCACCACTAGCTGTAATACTAGCTGCTGCTTGGACTATAGTGGATAGAGTTTGGATAACTTGAGTCCCACCAGAGACAGTCAGAGCAACACCCACTTGAGAAATCCCAACTTGTTGGAAAGTAACAATAGTTTGAGTGCCACCAGATAGTGTTAAGGTTGCACCAACCTGGGCAATTGTTATAAATTGAGCGGAAGCAGTAGCCTGTGTCCCGCCCGCTGCTATTAGGCTCACCCCAACTTGGGATACGGTACTATAATTAACCACTACCACAGACTGCGTGCCACCATTGGTAGTTAGATTGGCGGCTACCTGAGCTATTTGTACGTCCTGTATATCCTGGATACCCTGGCTACCATTAGTGACAGTTAATGTAGCATATACCTGAGTGATTGCCACCGTCTGAATGCTAGCTACGGTTTGTGTACCATTGGTGGCAGTAAGATTGGCTGCTGCCTGAGCAATAGCAGACAATGTTTGAGATACCTGAGTACCGCCTGTAACTGTAAGGGTGGCATAAACTTGAGCGATAGATGCATCTACCATACTCACCACTGCTTGAGTCCTGCCCGTGAAAGTTAGGGTGGCTGCCACCTGAGTAATTGCGGCTGATGCTATAACTGCTGCAGATACTACTTGAGTACCACCCGATAGGGTTAGTGTAGCTCCAACCTGGCTGATTGCAGCTGATACGTAAGCAGTTGCCGAAACAGTCTGTGTGCCACCAGTGAGAGTCAATGTAGCCGCCACTTGAGCAATTGTCGCACTTGTACTACCACTTGAGGTGTTCAGTTCTATAATCGCACTTGAAAAGGCTGATGGACTTTGAGCATCCCAAGTTATCGTTTTGCCTGATGAACCGCCATTGTTGAATACAGTTTGCAATCCAGTTGTAGGAGTAGCGTAACCGCCTAAAGTGCCTTGAACAAAACCAACAGGCTGTACGACATTGGCTGCTGTTGTGGTGTTTGTGGCATTAAAGACAGCACCGATAACTGGGTTTGGTGAGGTGATGTTATTAGTGAAAGCTGGTGCTGGTGCTGCACCTGCAGCATTATTAGCCTGTACCGCATTTTGCAAGACTGCTGCTGCACCAGTTCTGGTCATGCCAGTAACTTTGTAAACAGTCAAACCACCGCCAGTTGTCGTTCCGGGTGCCTCGGTGAATACTGTTGAGCTTGCTGACCCAACTAAAGCATTACGAACCCATATCTCAAGTAAATCAACGCTAGAGGCTTTTAGGGCTGTAGCAGCCAACGTATATGTACCGCTGGAATTATTATCAGTTGGTGCAGTTGAAGCTGTACTGCCTGTGGCACATCTGACAATGACTATTAAATCATTAACGGCCGGTGTAGCCGTGACTGTGTGAGTTCCAGATGTAGTGTTTAATGTGGTGCCAAGATTGGTAATCGTGGCAACTTTTGTGGTAATAGCCGTATCTGCCAAAGTCACAACTGACGATTGTTGTGTTGCTGTTGCAACACTTGTGGCAGTAGCGGTTTGAGTACCAGTTGATGATACAATTTTTTGTTCTATATATACCGTATTGGTAGCAGCCGTGCCACCAGTAATATTGGTATATCCAGTCCCGGCTGTCGGTGCCAGAGCGTTAGCTCCATAAAAACCACCAAGCACTAACTCATTGGAAAAAGATGTGGTGGCTGTTGCACCAGAACTATAGGCCGTAGTCGCTGCTTGATTCTGAAAAGCGGTTTTATCAAAAGCTGCATAACTCGCTAATCCTGCTGCCTCAAAAGCGACAGCACTGGCATCATTACTGTTGTCTTGTATCGTAATCGTATTCGCACCGGCAGCAGAATTGTAGGCAGCATACCAACGTGAACCACCCACAGTCGTTAGGGTGCTGTCATAATCTTGAACTGCAACCAAATAATATAGATTACCAAGAGTGTCAGTAGGTGGACGTTGCTCTTGTTGCCAGATAGTAGAACTACTATCTTGCATACCAACCAGTACAACAATGGCACTACCAGCAGTTATATTGCTACCAAAAACTAAACTTACAGTACCACTACTACCACCAAGGTCGGCACCACCTTTACGTTGTAATACAGAGATTGCCATAGGAGGTTAACTCCTATTTTAACTTGAGGCTAGGTTGAATACGCCATTAGTAGCATCCCAAGTAATGACAAATGTTCCGCCGCCACTCGCTGTTTGTGAACCACCGAAATCTACGTTACAAATTGGATGACCAGAGACTATATAAAGTTTAGCTGCAACTGCCGTGATACCCGCCCCTGAACTTGTCCAAGTAGTTGTTCCAGCTGAACCACCACCAAAAGCACCTGTAATCTTACAGAGTTGTGGTGTAGCGGAGGCTGCACTTAGGGTTCGGGTGCCAACTGCACCACCACCCGTTGAATAACCTCCCGAAGCAGCACATTCTGTACCACTTGTGGTATAAGTTGTGTCAGCCGCTGTGAAGGTTGAGGCACTAAATAAAGCACAGTTGACCGTGGCAGTTGTCCAGGCTGCTCCTGTTGCTACTAGCATATCATTTAAATAAATTGTATAGACGTGTGTAACTACTGCCATTTTCTATTCTCCATTCTTTCCCGGTGTTGCACCAACAACAATCGCAGGAACATTAACTTTAACACTAATTTTTGGATTACCGTCTTCATCGAACCCATCTTGTGTCTGAATAGCATCGCCCTTAATAGTAGGCACACCGTCTTTATCATGGCCGATCACTTTGTATTGCTTGCCTTGTATGTCGATTGTTTCCATATAATTTACTCCTATACAGCTATCGATGATGCGGCGCTGAGATTCATGTTAACAAAGACTGTACCGCTACCACCGATTGCCACTGATAGTCGGGTTCTAAATGAATTAAATCCATTAATATTGCAATAAAATCCAGCCGATCCGGTAGTTAGAGTATAGGTTGTAGCGACAGTGGCTGCAGTAGTAATAAGCGTAGTTGGTATGACATACCAGTTATAGCCATCAAAACCTTCCCAGGTGATTGTTCCGGCCGAGACTGTGCCGGTATTTAACGTTGTAATAAGTGCTGTTTGATAACCCCAGGCCAAAGCGTTAATGGATGTACCAGTTCCGGCTGCGCCGGCTGTCGTGGTGCTATTCCAAAGATTACCGAAATTATTAAATGTCGCGGTCGAATCCTGCATCTTCATAGCCATAACGAATAACTCCTCAAAGTTAGTCGCATTACCGCGTGTTTAATCTTAGTATACCACTATTTATAACTTGGCAATAGGGTCTCTGAGAAATAGATCGTGTTCGGTCTGTTCCAAACCCCGGCGATCAATCAGTTGTTTGGATTTATTTAACTTTACATAAGCCTGGTCCAAACGTTTTTGTCGCAGATTTGATACTTCCTCAGTATGCCGGGCATTACTTAAAGATATAGCAGCCTGGGTCATTAGCCTTTCGGCTTCCTCAAGTTTATCTAAGGCCTGGCGTTCAGCCCGGTAAGCATTATCCTTTGATATCTGGGTCTGGACTCGTAGCTGGCGGACTTTGGCCCATATCGACTGGCGTTCCACGTTTCTCGGCCTCTTTCAATTGTTTACGTATTTCCAGAGGAATTTTAACCACGCCGACTAATATCTGGACATTGCCATTAGTCAACTGACACTGGCCTTGCAAGGTGCAGGCGAATTTCTTAAGCCAATAGTTTATACGTTCACCGCAGGCTTGTTCGTCTAAGCGGTCTTGATTTAGCTGTGGTTCCACTGGTGCTGTTTGCGGTTTATCTGGGTTCATATTTACATCCTTTCTAGAGTACCGATTAATTGTGATTTTGTTAAATTAGAACCGAATTTGAAGTCTGGCACCATATTTCTGATTAACTGGATGATCTCCGCCTTAGAAGTAGCCTGCCATCTGTCTGGTACATTAACTGCATCTTCCGGCATTTCCGGCAGCCTTTTAATAACATCCTCGGTCGGCTCGATATCATTAACACGTAAATTACCAAGCCCTTCAACTACCTTCATATCAGTTGGGTTTACTTCGGCCTCCGATAACTCCGGCATCTCGCCTTGCTTGCTGGTATCATACTGGATAGGTTTACCCGTTAAGCTGTCATCGACAAAAGGTTTGACTGATGGATTTAAAGCAGCTACTTCCTGGGCTGCCCGATCGCCGACTGTTTCTGGCATCAGTGCCATAAATGGCTCAATCTTGACTATAATCCTAGCTAACATGGCCGGGCGTTCTATCGGATCATTACGCTTCATTTTATCAACGCCCATTTTGTCTAGCATATGATCAGCTAACTTCTCGGCATAATGCTGCCCGATATATCTTGGCAGGCGCATTGTACCATCTGGAGGGATAGTAAACGGATGATTGGACAACTTAGCTGTGAAGCCTTTGGAATGGTCGTATTTATTAGTAACGTCTCTGAACCTAGTAACAATATGCCGGCGTGATTCGGGATCCGGATCGCGCCATTTCTCGGTCATTCTAAGCGTATCATAAGTGATATCGCTGCAGCCGATGTCTATGTTATGAACATATAATATGTCGTTTTGATCTGTTTGTGGTCGAGTAGGCTCAATCTTCTCCAACCGTTCGCCTATATCGCTTGGTGTTTCTTGCACCATTCCCCATGTATCTGGTTGCATATTGCCATGCCTTGTTTAATATGATTGCAGTATAACACGTTTAAGCATAAATAAAATAGGCACCTCTTTTGAGATGCCTATAATAGCGTGGACTAATTTTATGATAGTCGTTGTAAGGCGATTGTAACTACACAGCCAACCATTGTTGTGGTAGCTGCTCCGCCGGGGATAATGTTAATTGAACTACCTGCGGAGATGGTAGTCGGTGATCCAATAATAGTACCATTAGCTGTCGTGTTAGCTGTTCCGCCAGTACCGATAGCCAGGGCCGCTGATAACTGATTAGTGCCTGAACCCGGTGCTACTCCTGCGCCAGCTACTTCTACTTGGAGGGTAGCGGCTGCTCCGGCCAAGGTTACGCATCTGACTGAACAGGCGATGAATTTCCAGGAGGTCGAATCATTTGGTGCGGTGTAAATAGCTTGGCCTGTGCCATTGACTAATATTCCTGCGCCGGCGGCTGCTCCACCGAGCCAAGGACCGCTAGTAATATATTCATAAACTGGAACGATAATTGAGTTAATCTCAACCGCTCCGGTAGATACTGAACCTATATTAATTATTCCTGTGCCTTTGGCATCCAGAGTTAGGCCGGTATTGCTGCCAGAATCGGTTGCTGATAATGCTACACCACCTGCGGTGGCAGCTGCTTTGACTTTCAAACCAGTGACTGAGGATCCTGTCGAAGCGTCAACAGTAAAAGCTGGACTGGTCGAACCTTGCCGACCGACTACAAAAGCTGTTGCACTAGCGCTTGTACCGATCAGTGTACCTGTAACTGCTAGATTATTTCCGACAATAACTGCGCCAGTAGCCGTACCATTAAGGGTAATCGTACCGCTTCCTTTGGCATCAAGGGTCATACTCTCATTGGTGCCTGAAGATAGTTCAGTAATAACTAATCCACCGCCTGCAGCTTTACCTTGTATATTAAGTCCGGTCGCTACTGAACCAACTGATGCATCGATATTAAATACTGGATTGGTCACGCCGTTAGCGCCGACTGCCAGTGCATTAGCGCCGGAACTAGTGACTGTCCCTAAACTTAGGGCTGACAAACTATTACCGCCGACTGTGGTGGCTGATGGCAAAGTAACTGCGCCAGTAACACTTAAGGTACTGAGCATAGTAACGGCTTTGCCAAAGACAAATCCGCTTGGAGTCCAACCTGGGAATTCTTGTTCTGCTTGTATACTCATAGTTCTGGTCCTTGTATGTCAACTATCTGATCGTCTACGTCTAGGGGTATGTAGTTTATGTCCTCCGGCCCCTGTACCTCCACGATCACCTCCATTAATCTATATCCAGGAATATTGGTTTACTATTGGTCACGATAGCGCTGTCAAATCCGCAGTATCCTACATGTATCTGGGCTACGGCTGTCGAATAGGTTGTGCTGCGCCCAGTTACCGCTCCGTTTGTGGAGTTAGATAATACGATCTCGGTACCTACGCTTACTGTACCGTCTGCTATACAGGGTGCTAATCCATGCGTTACTAGCCATGCGCCGTAAGTTGCTGTGGCTGCGATTAAGCTGACACCTGCAACTCTGGTTGTTTGAATAGTAGTGTGCGAGTTTATTACTACGTTGTACCACTGGCCATGACTTAGATCGACTGTATCGTTTGATGCGACTGCGTTCTGCAAGTAGTCAAAGAAGGTAAGTTGCAGTGTCGCGCCTGAGTTAGCTGCCGGATGATAAGAAATCTCGTAAGGAATACCAACATTAGCGCCAGATGACCATGTCGCAAAACCATGCACATACTCGCTGGCTACGGCTGCGGTTGCTCCTAGCGTGACTGTTACTTGTCGAGTCGTTGGTACGGCAGAGCCGGTAACGGCTGTTAAGGTAGTACATTCATAATGATTTGGTTTCTCAATTGCTGGGGTATTAATCGTGCCGGCTACTAAGTTAGATCCTCCTACTAAAGCATATCGGAATGTCCGGCCGTCAGCCAAGCGTACTGCTTCGCCAACGTTATGAGCTGTGGCATATTGGAACTGAGAACCAGTTACTGGTCCTGTTACGGCCCCTGCAGCCTGTTGCTGATAAGGGTCAAATTCTACTACTGTTGGTGCGCCTTCTAGTCTCATTTTATACTCCCGTTATTCCTGTCATTTGAGCATTGCGCCTTGGCTGCCAGCTCATTAAGTTACCTAAGATTATGATATCTGCTACGCCTGCGAACTGATCGTAAGGTGCTCGGAAACCCGACCATCCAAAGCCAGTCCATTGGCTCATCGGATATTCATCGTATAAGCCCTCGGTTGTGGTCGTACCCATCTTGACGGCGTTGTAGCCGAACAATCCCTTGGGATCCCAACCATACCACTCAATCCAGTTTTCGTTCAAAAGCCATAAGGCACCTTGCGGTGATTTCATGTCTCGACAGATCGGAACACCTCGGTAGGTTAAAGCAACGAATCCGCCCTGGCCAGATAGACCACGCTGCGGTGCTTTCTCAATGGGGCCTAAGCCAACATTGTAATAACCGAGTTCCGAGTATTGCTCTCGGATTGACGGGCTGTATAACTGCTCCATATAGTCCCAGGTGCTGTTATTAGCGACTCCTAGGGTTGGAGTTGAATTTGTCGAACCATCGGCGATGTTGGAATACATCGATGCCATCTGTGGGAAGCTAATTGCTCCGTTGGATGCGCTAGTTAAGTATCCTTTCAAGACCGGGAACTGCGTTCGAGATAAGTATCCAATATATGTGACATTTGATCCGTCATCAGCGATCGCGCCGATGCCGATAGGATCCTTTTGGCTGTTGCCAAGGCCGGTACCGTAGAAGTATCCACCTGCAGCATCGCTTAATTCCTCGCAAGCCTCGTCTAATACTTCAGTAACTAAATCAGTAATTTGTAAATCTTGACTATTCTGGTTGGCTACGCCTTCCATGCCGTCAATGGCAATCGGAATTCGCATACCGCGCATATCATAGGACATGCGAACTTTGGTAGTAAACTGGGAAGCAACAAAGCTATCCAGTCCAGCGAACGAACTCGCGTAACCGGAAATGGCATATTTAATCGGTTTCTTAATGCTCTCGCCTTTGCCGGGCTTACCATTGCCTAAGAAACGAATTGCTATAACATTTGATCGAAATACGTTATCAGCAACTTTAGGAAGTAAATAATTCTGTGTGGTTGCGAGTACTTGTTCTGGAAAATACATTTATGTGATCCTTTGATTAAAGAGTTTCGACTTTAAAAATCGGTTCGCATAAACGCGTTATTGCTTTAATAGTAACTGCATAGAAATTGCTTGTCAATAGCTATTTTTTTATTTTTTGCAATTAAGGATTAAAATAGAAGCATGGAATCAGAACCCGAACCCGAAGTACCAATCTACTCAGAGAAAGAACAGACTGAAATTAACAGATTAGAATTTGAAATCCGCTCAATCGGATGTTACTTATTGCAACTTCAAGTTAAGTATTTTTATTTAACCGGCGAACATTATGAGTTATAAGCCATGCGGTCATGAGTGCGAGGGCTGCGAAGTCCAACGCACTACTAAGCATCATATTTTTAAACAGGAAATTGGCAGAACATTAGGTGGTATCGCATTAGAGTTTTGTCGATTGCCAATAAACGTAGTCCAGATTTGCGAGCCAATGCACCATACACTTGAGGCAGAGTATGGCTGGCCAGATTACCCGACAGTTGGCGTAATGAAAGCAGCAATAGAAGCAACTAAAAGCCGGTCTCAGACGATGATGCCACCGGAGTAGGGCCATAACCGCGCGTTTTAGGCAGTTCGGATAATTGTGACATACTCATTGTTCTAAGTTCGTGTGCGGTTGGTCCACTGAACGGCGTATTGCCAGAAGTTACCGAACTATTGCCAACTGGTGCGTTCTTGCCAGGCAAAGGTAACATATAATCATTGGCCGAGACAATTGCGCGTTTATCTGGATCCCAGCGCTCATCGCTGCGGTGCAGACTAGCCAACGTATCGGCTACAGCACCAAGGTTCGGAGTCTCTAAATAGGCAGCATAAGATAATAGCTCACGCCTGGCAGCCACGCCAGGGTCGTTGTAATCATGTTCGTTATATTGTGGTGGCAGATAGCCGACTTTCTCTAGTTTATTCATGTCTTGATCTAATTGCTGATCCAGCTCGCGTTCCTCGGCACTCATTTTATCCTGCTCGCGGTTAATCTTATCCTGTTCTTTCTTCTGATCAGCTTTCATTTGATCTAAGGCAATCTTAACTGCATCATCGCGGATTTGCTGGTAGGTCGTAGGCTTGTAACCTTCTGCTCTTTGCTGCGCTTCCCGGCGTGCTGCTATCTCGGCCTCTTGGTTCTTTCGGGCTTCGGTGAGGATATCATCGACATGCTCAACTTTGCCTAGTTTCTCGTCATAGGCTGCGAAGCGTGTGTCTAGCTCTTTAGTTAAGTCATCTTTAAGACCGCTAATAGCCGTTAATAATTCTGCGTTATTTTGGGCTGGAGGTGTTCCTGCTGCCGGTGGCATTATAAGCCTGCCCTTCTGCGTATCACATTCATGCGCGGATCAAGTGACGATGCACCGCCTACTGGCGCAGCAAATGTACGAGGCGGTGGTATTTGATTGTCTAATTCATTAACTAATTGATTGACACTTTTAGTAAGTTCCGGATCCGGTTCGGTAGTTACTTGTGTCGGGGCCGGTGGTGCTATCTGAGCAGTGGGATCCACTATCGTCGAGTTATATACTGGATCGCCGGGAGCTACCCTAGAACTCGGCGCTGCAGCCACATAATTAGGCTGTACATTAGCTTGTCGCTGCTCTTCATATAAATAATAATCAGCAATATGCAGGAGAGCAGTCTTTCTATTTTTACGTAGTCTTAGTCGTTCCGTAAGTCGCATTGCCGCGTCCTTTGATTAATTAATTGCAGTTTACCACTACCATGATTATTTGTCTAGCGTGTAACTCCAGCTTTATCTGATAACCTTGATCCCATACTATTGGCCCNNTTAGATCCATAAGTGGCTGCCCTCTTCTTAATGGCCTGGACTTTTAGACTATTATTTAAAATACCCTTAGCGGTCTGTAGTCCCTTGACGTTCGATGGACCTTGGCCCTTCTTGTATACTTGATTAACTATATCTTGATCTGATCCTGACTTAGCGCCCTTAACTCCAGCCCTTATATTCGATGCCTGATATTTCTCTCCCCATGTTGTGTCTCTACCTCCACCAACATATTCACCTGGAGCTGTAGCATCTAATCTATTCTGTTGGATTTGCGGATTTGCCATTACTTTGATCCTGACTTTATATACATTAACTTAACTTTAGCTTTGCGAACATCATTATAAGTCTTACGGCTGTGGGTATGCAAGGTGCTTAAAGTAGACAATGACCGGTCGATCTGTTTCTTATCATTATAATCATCATCAATATCATGTTCATGTTTCTCAATGTGTGATCTGTTGTAGTTTGCACTACGTTTGTCTCTGGCTTTAAGTGCATCTTTCAGGGCCTTTTTATGATCATCAATCTTGTCCTCTTCCAGATCCTGCTTGGCTTCAATGATCTTTTTAGTACGCTTTAAGTGATCCTCGGCCATCTCTTTATCAGAGTCAGTAGTTGGTTTTACACCATTATAATCGTTGCTACTCATAATGCTATTATACTCCTGCTGGCATAGGTTGTGGTACTGCGCCAGGCTGCGGTGGCATGCCAGTGCCTTGACCGGGCTGCGGGATCCCCGGAGGTATCGGTTGGGCTGCTCCCGGCGTAAACGCACTGCCTGGTGTATTAACATTAAAGTTCTGGAAATTACGTATCAATTGGGTTATAAAGTCTCTGAAATTAGACTGGATATCAGGATCAAGTGTCTTGAATTGGCCGGAACGTATAAATTGTATAAACGTCTGAACATAGGTTTGATCGAACTTATCTGGAGGAGATATTATCTGACCGGTAGCCATATCTTTAACATCCTCTTTGGCTTGGGCTGCAGTCTCGGTCTGGTCACCACCGACTGTAAATGGCGGTTGTGGATTCTGGGTAGCTTCTAATTCTAGGTTGATTTCTTTCATGTAAGTCGCATAGCCATCCTGTGCGCCTTGAGTAAATGCTACCCAGCGCCGGACTAACTCTTGAGGATTCGGTTTGTCGAGCCATTCGTACATCGTTAGCGGATCGATAGCCTTGCGACTAGCCATATTCATAGCATCAGCGCGGTTAGTCTGCTTATCAACCGAGTTAGCTTTGACATCGACTGATAGATCGTCTGTAAAGTCTTTGCGCGTCAATTCACGTGAAATGATATCACCGGCCGAACCGACTGCTTTAACAAAGTGTGGTTCATCATACAACAGTTTAGCTAACTGCATTGCCCAGCCAGCCATTTCAAAGACTACACGTTCGACTACTATATCTACTAAGTCATCCGATACTGTTAAATCGCCCTCGCGAGTAATTTGTTTGCTAGAACCGGATTCGCTGGCAGGCCCTTGCTCGCCTTTGATTGGTGCGTGAGTATTGAATAATCCATCCATACGCTGTCGGGCATCCTGTTGTAAAGCTAACAACTCTGGCGATGGCGGATTAGCTTGTATCCAAGTCATGGCTTTGCTGACATCTTGTAGGTCTAGCCAAATACTCTCGTCTGGATCATCAGATATACGCCGGGCATCCTCTTTAGTAATAGCATTGCCGAATATCTTTTTAGGTACGGCATGGGAGGATATCTCGACTATTTGACGGCCAACGCGGTCGATCAGTTTCTGTGTTGGTATTGATTGCTCGATAGCGGTGGTATCATCAAAAGGCCCATCACCGAGGTTTTGATAGCTGAAGAATATGTATGGCTTGCGCGGTATCTCAAAGTAATTATAATAACGTGTTTCGCTTTCCAGCGTAGTAGTTTGCTTATAGTTGTCATCCTTGTCGAGTTTAGGCAGCCGGACTTTATAGCCATCCCAATCATAGTAAGGATTACGCATCTTATCGAGTACCAATGTCTGATATAGCCAGACAGTCGCTTCGTATTTCTCTTGGCCTTTGTAATATCTAAGCCACCACTCCTCGTACTTGATTTTGCTAGGTACAGGCAGATTGCGACTAGCCATTGTTTCCAGCATCCGGCGCAGTTGTTCGGCTGACTTGGGGAACTTGTTATAAATGGCTTCAACATCATCTTCTAAGACCTCGCCTACAAATGACATATTATCAGCGGTGTAGCCATCGTAAGGGATAGTCGCTGTCGGGTCTAATATCAGCTTGGAAGGTGGGACTAACACGAACTTCATATCGCCAGTGCCACTGGATAGCGTTGGATCCCACAGCGGTTTGATGGCGGCAATATAGTTAATATGATGCTGACGCAGTCCGGCTTTAATCATGCGCTGGTTCATCATGTTATTTACTTTCTTACGCAGAAAACGCTCTATCAAGGTGGCATTCTCGACTGACTTATTGTCGCTGTTCTTACCCTCAACCATAATATCTGGCATACGCTGAGAGGCCAGTGTAAAACGGGTCTCGCTATTCTCATAGACTAATGGGTCCATGTAATCGCTGCGATAGTCATCAGGAGGTATGCCAGTCGTTTCGTCATAATGCCGGCCACGCCAGTAATCCCGGTTGCGAGAGCGCCGGCCGTTTATCCTAAGAACGTCAAGGCCGTCTTGAGCAGTCTTTCGTTTCTGTTGGATTAAGTTATATAAATCGTTATCCTCAATCGGTAAGCTGAACCGAGCCGTAAAGTCGATTGGTTCATCGCGCAATGCCTGCACATAACTTGGGTATTGGGGATAATAATCTAGTGGGCCGACACCATTATCCATTTGTCACCTCGAAATTGCCACGTAATAGTATGTAGTGAGTTTGACAACGCACTCGGCCATGTACCCCGGATACTAAATGTGTACACTCAATCTCATCAAAAGCCTTAGCATTCTTAAATCTGCCTTGGTCATCTAAATGCGTGACATCGATTGGCAGCTGGAAAGTTAGAGTATCTAAATAAGAGAATACGGTACCTCCGCAGACAGCGCATTTATACTTCTTCCAATGTTCGGTGTCTATTCCATCGAGGCCAAGAGTAATGACTGCTACAGTATTGTCGGTTCGTTCGTGCGTTGGTACTACCATAAGCTTAAATATACCACATTTATGAATAAAAAATAGCCAGAGGGGGTGGGCACCGCTGGCTATCTAAGGCTATTGCCTCGGCTAGATTATATTGCTACTTACTAACCGATGCAAGATGAGTCAGATAGGCTACTAATGCTGCTCCGGACAGAGTCAGCGTGCCGAAACGCACTGAATTAGTCGTGGAGCTGAAATAGCCGGTCCAAGTAGCGATCTGCACAGCAAGATGAAACCATAATGCCGGACTGCGCCAGGACTTCTCTATTGTTGACAATTCTTTTTTAACGTCTGTAACGAGTGTTTGTCTTGTTGGGAATAGAACTGGTGCCGGTGGTGTAACTACTGGCGGAGCCGGTTGTACTGTTGGATTCATTTCCGATTCCTTCCTTAGACTTGAGGTGGTCTACTAGTGTGCTCTCTTACTAATGGTCCGGCGTTGTAGAACAATAAGCAGACTGCTACAAACAATGCTGCCCAGGCGCTAACTGCTAACCATAGGTCACCTTTGCCACCAACATTTGATATTTCGCCAGTTATCCAAGCAATGAAATAACTAGCAAAGAACACTATTTCTGCGAGCCAAGATAAATTCATACTAACTTCTTTCTAGTGCGGAGCACTTGGATTTGTTATTGGATTACCCGCCTCGTCAGTGACAGGCGGATCAACTTCGGGAGTATCAGCAGGAGTTACAACAGGCGTGGTAGATGCATCAGCACTTTCATCGGCTGGTGCTGCTGGCGCTTGCTCTTCCAATGGCGCTGGGGGATTAGCTGGGTCAATGTTGCCACCCAGACCTGCATCCGGAGGCAATACATCGGCCGGAGCCGTAACATCCTCTGGCACTACTGGAACGTCAGCTGGAACNNTCAGCTGGTGCTTCCTCTGCTTCTGCGGGAGTCTCTACAGGCTCTGTAACCACTTCTAATATCTTATCAACTTTTTCGTGCAGTTCTTTTAAGCTGCCAAGTATCTCGTCTTCCATTTTATTCCCTTTCTTATGAAATCTAAACATTAATGCTTGCATTATAACATAAACACTAATTGGTTTGTCAATTAGCGGGGTCGCAAAACGTGATGTGGCCGGGTATTATACTCTGCTATTGCACTCATGATATCGGGAGCATTATATGTTCCAGGCATTAATCCCGGTGACCATATCTTATTACGCTTGATTTGCGGTAGTAACCTATCTGTACGTATACCACCAGATTTTGCTAAGTGCGGTGCTTCCATCATCAAACCCTCGGTTAGAGCATCGTAGCCATGATCGTTTCCATCAGTGTCGATATCCTCCGGATCATTCTCATCGGTGATTAACTCAGGTATTGATGCAGCTAGCATTGAACAATTAGGATGCATTTGCAAATATGGCCGGCCGTCAATCGCATCAGCCAGACTAGCGTGCATAATAGCCTTACGCATATGCCGGGCATTAGTCTGCAGTGTGGCAGCCTGTTTGACGTTCATGCCGCCATCGCGGTGGAATATATCAGCTATGCTATCGCCCATCTCTTTATTAAAGCAGTCGTGCGGCAGCCAGATATCTTTGACACCATCAATACGTTGTGTCAACTTAAACTGTCTAGCCCATTCTCTCGGCTCTTGTTTCTGCATCCACATCTCGCGGTAGACATAATAACGGACTACTCCGTACTGATTCTCTGGTGCTATAGCTACCCAGAGTGCTACGCCCCATGCCGAGTATCCCCAGTCAAAGCATACAAACTTCTTGCAGTCACGTAAGCTGATTGGTGGCACCGGACTAATATGCATCAATGGGTTCCACTCTCTGAATGCTTGACCGGCTACGATAGACCAGTCCCCTAAACGCCAGGCTTTCCAAAGATCGTAGTCAACCTCTTTTAATGACTCTAATTGTTTAACATAATCCGGATCGTTTTTAGTCAATGCTGGGTTGTTGTCAATACCAGCCGGGATATAGACACGTCTAAGACCGAGTCTGTCATAGAATATCTGATAATAAGGTGCCGGATCGACAAATCGTTTACGAACCCAGGCATGGCCAACACCACCTGGATTGGTAGTAGCAAATGTCTGCGCTCTAAGTCCGGGTATAGTTGAGCGATTGCTGGCCCGAAGTTGTGAATAGCGTTTCTCGTCTGGTATCTGGGTTAACTCTTCAATTAACATTCGCTGAAACTCTTGGCCCATCCACTGGGTATAGCTGAGATCATCCTTCAAGTGGCCAGTATATATTTTGGCACCGCTTGGGAATGATAACTCCCATGGCCGGTATGCTTGTTTAACTCCCAGACCTTGGTACATCCGCATAGCTCGGTCAACCCAGTCGCGTAGGTCTGATGCATGTTTACGGATAACTAGACCTCTGTAGCGCGGCACTTCTATTGGCTCTTGCATCCAAACCATGCCGGTGTCGGTCTTGCCGCCACCACGCTGACCGCCATAGAGTATCTCGTTTACGCTATCAGGGATTTGTAATGCTAACGTTTGTGGCCCCGGTTGGGCTTTCCATTCCGCCATCAATAACCTCGCCTTCCTCGGCTTCGACTATTTTTCGTGTAAGTTCACGTTGTATATTACCTTGAGCATTAAAGTCCTCAATTGATAATTTCTCAGGCTTAAATATGTGAACCACATCTACTTGACCGGCAGCATTGATATCTAATCCTAAAGCGCTGTTAAGGGCATTGAATGCCCTGGTATCGCCGGACATAGCCTGTATGCCCATCGCTAATGTGGCAGCTTCATAGATAGTCTTAGGCTTAACCTTATCCCACCATTTAGGCTTTTGCTCTGGTAATAACGCTTCGGGGTCAAATTCAAATAAAAAGTAGTTTAATATAGTCTTGCGATTAACAGCTCCTTGTGGTCTGCCACTAGGGTTGCCTGATTGTCCAGGTTGCCAATTAACTAATGTACCGCCATTCTTGCCAGCTCTTGACGTTGTACCCACGTTGTATTTTGGTTCGGCATGAATAATTACAGCAGCAGGAATAACTAATAAATGATTGCTATTGCCAGCAGTTTCCATAAGCCAAATTATAGCACTTAAACTGCTGATGCTAAGGCTTCAGCGTTTATAACCGGCGTGGCTTCTTGCCAGCCCTCTAGACTATTATTTATGAATTGCCAGTAGCGCTTACGGATCACATCACAGTATTTCGGATCTATTTCCATATTATAACTAACTCTGTTCAACTGTTCGCAGGCAATGAGCGTACTACCACTACCACTAAATAAGTCTAGAATGATATCGCTCTCTTTGGAGCTGTTTTGCAACGATCTGGCTATTAACTTAATAGGCTTCATGGTGGGGTGTAAATAAGTGCCGTGCGTTTCTTGTTTCTCTTGCCATACATCGCTCTGGTCTCGCCCACCATAGAAGTTATGCTTTTGATCGGCATTATAGCCATAGATAATAAACTCCCACTGCGTGTGATAATCACTGCGGCCAAGTATAAATTGATTCTTAACCCAGACTATCCGGCTTGAGGTATGGATACCTTGTTTGTCTAGAATAGGTTGTAGTAAATGAAACTTCTTACCGCCGAAACAGATATAATAAGCACCTTCCGGTTTGCAAACACACACCATTGCCTCAATTGAAGCACTCAACATCTTTATAAAGTCCTCGTCATTGAGATCATCATTCGTAACTGCCCCAAGGCTATGGATGGGCTTACCAGAGGGTCGTGTATCCGTATCATAGCTCACGCCATAAGGAGGGTCGGTAAAGATAAGATCTGCCTGTTTGCTATCCATGAGATCAGTAACAGAACCAAAATCAGTCGCATCCGCACACATAAGCTTGTGATTACCCAACTGATAAATCTCGCCTAGCTTACTAATTGCAGGTTCGTTAGAGACTTCAGGTACTTCATCCTCTACAGTATCTTTGTCCGGTTCGCGTGAAAACTCTGTTAGTCTATCAAAATATAAGTCTTTAAGATCAGCTTCTGGTAGATC
>QGNH01000722.1_pt1 | contig 26108 bp, 44 predicted proteins | sample 1735481 | NCBI WGS metagenome assembly QGNH01 (sample SAMN09239004, study PRJNA386568) | Viral metagenome, whole genome shotgun sequencing project.
CAACCGCTCACTTCACTCATCGAAATGCTGGCCGCCATCCCGAGCGTGATCCTGGGACTCTGGGGCATCTTCGTTATGATCTGAGCTTTGCCATTGCAGTTGAGAAAGGCTGAAAGCACCTTAAAAGGCGAGAGAAAGGCTGATTTTCACTCTAGAGAATTGCGCCGCGCCTGCTTCGCGGCGAGATCGGCCGCAGTTGAGAAGAATTGAGCCAAAAAGGGCGTTTTGACAAACAGTTGAGAATGTTTTTGGCCTCCAGAATGGCACTTGCAGGCCGCCTGCATGGCCCTAGAATCGCGCCGATATGTTCACCGCGATACAGCGCACGAACTCGAGCTGAGTTGGCGCGAGGCGCGGCAGGTCGCAGCCGATTGGCTGGCGGCGAACGGCTATACGAAAAAGCGTGACGTTCGCGGCGAATTTATCGACCTCCAGGCGCTCAGTGGATCGCTCGGCGAGACCGGCAAGTTTCGCGAGATGGTGATCCAGGCGGCCGGCCGGCTTTTGAAGAAGCGCGGCGCTGAATCGGTCATTTTGCCGGACTGATCAACAGTTCGTGGAGCACGGCCGCCTTGCCCAGGCGAAGTTCTTTGAGCTTGTTCACGACGGAAATGGAGCGGAACGGCAACCCGGCGAAGACCTCCCGCGTGCCGGCGCTGTCGTCGACCGTGAGCAGCCATTTTGCTTTCAGCCGATCCAGAATCGCGCGCAGCTCTTGCATGTCGGCGAGCGCCCAGCCGGCGTAGGCGCCTGGAACGGCACCGAGGTAGGGCGGATCGAGAAAGAAGAAGGTGTCGGGGCGATCGTAGGTGCGGAGGCATTGCTGGTACGGGATCGCCTCGATGATCGTGCGGTCCAGGCGTTCGTGGAGCGCGAGAATGTCGTCGAGGGCGCCGCGCCGCGAGGCCCGTGCACCCTGGCAACCGAAGCTGGTGCAGTTGCCGCCCCAGGAAATCTTATTGCGGACGAACCAACGCGCCGCGCGCTGAATCTCGGTCAGCCCTTTCTGCTCTTTGTATTCGATCAAGTTCTGCCGGGCGTTGAGCGCGAACTCGATTTCGCTGACGATCGCATCGACGTGATATTGCACGTTGCGATAGAGCGCGACCAGGTCGCCGTTGATGTCGTTGACCACCTCGACCGGCGAGCGTTCGTGGGCCAGGAAAACAGCGAGGCCTCCGGCGAACGGCTCGCAGTACGTCCGGTGCGGCGGGATGAGAGGGAGGATCGATTTGAGATGGCGGCTTTTGCCACCTGGCCAGCGGATGACTGGCTTCGTTCTTACCAACCGCCCGAAGTGCGGCTTCTACGCATGGGCGATGATAGCACCTTGTGGCATTTCGTTCCACTCGCGGGCGGCGAACGCGTTCAGTCCTCTTCGCTCTCTTCGAATCGGAACTCGGGATCGACGGCACCGATGAGGTGTAAGATATCAATGTCACTCCGACCCCGATAGTTGCCCGTATGTTCGACCAACTTGTCGAACAGGCCTTCGTGTTTTAGATCGCGAAGGGGAATGACAAACTGGCTGTAGAAAACATCGGGGTCGCCGCCAGCATTATCATTTTTGTTCCAGGCTCGTTTTCCGTCCAGAATTTCTTGGTAGCGGTCTTTTTTGTATGTCATCCCAGCGATGCTACTTCCGCCGCAATGGGAGTCGATGGCATTTCGTTCCACTCACGGCCGTCGAGCAGGCGGCCGGCGCGATGCTTGCCGACGCGAAGAAAGTCGGCGTCGGTGCACTGGTTTCGCCCCTGGGCATCGTCCTGGCCGGACGGCAGCCACTCGCCCCACTGTTTGAAGAAGAATGGGACGCCGGCGGCGGTGCATTGATCGCGCAATGATCGCGCCCAGGCGGGGTCCATTGGGCGCGCATGAGGGCCGCTCTCCCCACCAGCGATGACCCAATGAATCCCACCTTCAAAATCGTAACCAGGCCCGAGACGTGGATTGAAATTGGACAGACAGATGTCGCCCAGCAACGGCTCGCAGCTGAGGAATCGGACGGCGGCCGGCGTCTGCAAGAGGAGTGGGATGCGCTCGGCGGCCCGAGTTTGATCCTCGACCGATGTGCCGAGCCAGACGTTGGGCGGGGCCTGAAAAAGCATGTGCCATCGACATGCTAGTTCAGAGTCGCGGGAAATTTTGTGAAGGCGGTGGCGAAACAATTCCGGCCGCTTCGTGAGGAGTTGCCAGTCGAGGTTCGGAGTCGCGTGGATGAGCGCAAGCAGATCGGCCAGCCATTCGATGGGGACCTCGTCATCGAGCCAGTCGGCGAGCGACGCGCAGAAGACGCGCGGGCGCGGCATCCGCCCAGCGCGGGAGGGGCCGAGCTCCATTTCGTTTTGCCGCTCGTTTTCGACGATGGCGTTCCAGCGCAAGGGCAGCTTCCAATTCGCCGCGCTCGTTCGCCTGCGAGGCTTGCCTTTGCCCCAGCCGTCCGGGGTCCAGCCGCGGCGCTTGTCTTCGGTCTCGGCGTAGCAATGCGCGCAACCCGGCGAGACCTTGGTGCAACCGATCCACGGATTGAAGGTGTGATCGGTCCACTCGATTTTTGAATTCGCGCTCATATATAATAGAGAGGGCTCAGGTCATGCCGGTGAGTTTTCGACCAGCTCCAGCTTGTGCATGCGGCGCCAGACGGGTTTCAGTTGCGCTTCCATCCGGCGGGTCTGGGAGCGAACGGCGGCGTCGCACCGGCGCAGTTCGGCGAGCGTGCAGTGATCGAGCAGTTTGTAACCGGGGCTGCCTGGGAAAGAGACGATCTTGCCCCTGGCCATTTCCTTGATCCGGCGCAGCCGGCGCTTCTGGGCCTCGGTCGTGGCGCCGAGGTTCTTGGTGGTGACCCAGTCGACCTTGCCGCGGAGCTGGTCGACGAACCAGGCGACATCGGCCGCTGACACGCGCGGCGCGCGGCGGGCGGTTGCCAAATCGAGATCGAGCTGGGCGGTCATAGCGTCAAATTCTCGCCCCAACCATGCGATCGAATGGCCGAAAGAAATCCTATGCACAAGCTCTCCCCGCCACCTGGCTCTCGCTTTTCATGACAGTAAAATGGCGTTCCATGAATTACAGAAATCGCCGCGCCTTCGACAGTTTGAAAACAGCGGTTTGGAACCGTGCCCAACCTGAAAGCGCACGACCCGCACATGCCGTGAACTGGCGGTGTCACTCGAGCGATCTTCGCGCCAAACGCAGCGCCCTTTTTGCTCGGAAGATTTCGACGCCCGCCGCTCATGCGGCCGCCCCCGCGAGATGGCGCTCATTCCAGCGGCGGTGAATGCCGCGCAGGCGATTTTTCTTTTGCCGCGGCGTGTAGTGGGCCCAGACACGCGCGATCGACTCGCTTCGCTTCTCACTGCTGACAGGCGTCAAAACGGGTCGCGGGCCGAGGCCTGCATAGAATTTTGTCCAGGCATTCCCGGACGGTCTTCCCGTCGCAGCTTCGACCCGACTCACGCAATAGAGATTCTTGATCGCGCAATTTCGCCGATCGCCGTCGCGGAACATGACCTGGTGACCGGGCGGAATCGGGCCGCGATGCTCAATCCAGACGAGGCGTTGCAGAAAGGTTTCCCGCCCGGCTTTGTGCGCCGATCGCCGCAGGTATCCATCTTTTTCCGGCGTGAACTTTTCGCCTTGGTAGATCACCGGCTCATGCCTGATGCTGTAGAGAGGATTCAGCAGGATGCGCGAATGCAGGATCTGCCAAAGCGATTGCCGTGATCGATTGAATTTGGCGGCTGTTTTGGCGAGCGAATTCGTGCTCCGATATTCCGCGATCATCGCGTTGACGATGTTTTCCGGCAGGCCGCCGCGGCCGTAGCACCCCTTGCGTTTCGAAGTGATCGCGATCACCTCGTCTGGCCGCAGCATCGTGTTCTTGGCAACCAGCGCGGCCACTTTCTCGGGAGTGAGACCGAGCCGATCAAGCACGTCTTCCTTGATCAAAACGGCACCTCCGAGGGCGATTGTCCATTTTTGCCCTCTCGATCGTGGCTGGGAAAATGGACATATCCCCGCCGGCCGCCCGGCCGGCCGCCGCGGCGGAGGAAGCGCTTCAGCTCGCCCATGAGGGTGATGAGCTGCTCGTACTCGAGGCTGGCCAACTCGGGGAGCGGATCGGCCGGCGTGAGGCGCAAGCTGCGCCGGGCCATGCCGCGCATGTAGACTTCGTCCACGTCGTTTTCGATGCAGACCTCGCGAATGTTGTGCGCGATCCGGCGAGCGTCGCCGCCGTAGACGCGCAGGTTCCAATAGATGCCGGCGCCGGCCAGCATTTCGAAGTGCGCCATGGCGGCTTCGAAATCGCGTTTCGGATCGAGGCTGGAGGTCGTCGTCTCGCCGGTGGCGACCTCGAGCTCGGCTTCATACCAGGCGCGACGCGCGGCGGCCTTGTCGGCGTAATCCAGGACGCTGGAATCAAGCTTGCAATGGCGCTGCCAGGCGGCGGCCACCAGCGGACGGTAAAGGCCCTGCTGTTTGCGGGTGAACCCGTCTTTTCTGGTCCAGTAGCTCATGGCAGAAACCGGAAGTCGTAGCGGAACATTTCGAACCAGCCGTCCCACGTGCCGGGTGATCCGTAACCCTCCCAGCAGAACCAAGAGAGTGGTAAGCCAGGTCGGCTATATTGCTCGTCGTGCCGGCGCTGCAGCTCGGCGGCGATCTTGAGATTCTTCTTCGCCGACTCAGTGCGTCGGTGCTCGGCGTAAAGCTCAGCGGTGGAAGCGAGGTACAGGTTCATTTATTCCTTCCACCAGTCGGCGTCGCGCACGTCGTCCCGCTGTTCTTCCCAAAGCCGGCGGCTCAGCTCAGCGGCGTATTTCGACCACCACTGGAGACGCCCTCGCATCCAGTCGACGTGTTCTTCCAGCGCTTTGATCTCCACTTTGCGCACCGGGTCGTTCCAGATGGCACGACCGATCGAGATGCCGATCAAGATGCCGCTGCCGATCCAAAGGAGAATTCCGAAAACAAAGCCGCTCACTTGTTCCTCCGGCAAAAGGCTTCGAAACGGGAGTTGCTCGCGATCGCGATCAGGCGTTTGCTCGGGCCGCGCTGGACGTCGACGCCTGGCGCGGAAGGATGGCGCAATTGCTCGCCTAACGACTTCACGGTGATCCCGATCCGCCCGCAGAATTGCCAGGTTGGCTCCCAATCGCGCGGCCGCTCGATGAAGTAGCCTTGCTCGCGCAGATATTCGATCAGGCGCGCGTTGATCGTTTCCTGGGTGGGCGCTTCCAGGGTGAAGGTGAAGGAAGAGATCATCGGCCCATCTTCTTTTTGAACTCGGCGAGATGTTCCTTGATGTGGACCGGGTCGTTTTCGGCGGCCGGATCCCGCTCGGTGGCGAGCGTCACATCGCCGGCCGTGCGCGAGCTGGGTTCGACCGGCGGCCGCGGCCGTTTCGCTTTGCGGGTGAGCAGGACGAGATCGCGAAACGCTTCCGGGTCGCGCAGGATCTTGGCAAAGCGGAGCGACCATTTCGCTTTCCCATCCCGATTCTCCTCGCGCATCAGGTTGACGGCGCCGTGCACGTCGCGCGCGGTGATCTTGCCGCCCGCGGAATCGTCGAGCGATTGGAGAACGAAAAGGAAATCGTGCCAGGCGTTGAGGTCGCCCATGCCGGGCCGGAAATAGTCGACCCGCAGCGCAGCGAGAAGCGCGCGATGGAGGGCGTCGATTTCGGGCGGGATGACGGGCGGATTCATGGCAGCCAGGCCGCGCGTTTTGAGCGCTCGTTAGGCAGCGGCAGGTTGCTTTCGACCGTTTCGGTCGGGCTGATCCGGGCGGTGTGAGTGGTCGAGGAAGGCACAAGGAAGAATGAAGGAGGAAGAAGAGGACGGCGGCCGCGCCGCGCCGCGCGCGCCTCGTTGCGCCGCAGGATTTCGCGAATGGCGAGCGGGTAATCGCAGATCGTTTTAATCATGAGCGATCGGCGTCGTAGTATTCGCGCGCGCTGTCTTGCGCGAAGCGGAGCTCCTCGATCGTGGCGTGGGATTGCTCGATTTCGTGCGCGGTGAAGCAGCGGTTGATTTCGTTGCGCAGGGCGCGCGGGAGCTGGCGCCAGTGCGAACGGCAGGCGAACCGGTTGGCCGGCAGCCATAGTTTGCAGTCGGGGTGGGCGCAAAGGTGGCGGCCGGTCATGACGATCTCCGGGTGGCCAGGGCGATGTCTTTCGCCTGCGACAGGGCATTGAAGGCTTCGCTCGATCCGCCCTGATCTGGGTGCGCCTTTTTCGCCTTGCTGCGGTAGGCGTTGAGGATTTGGTCCTCGGTGGCATCGCTCGAAATTCCGAGCACGTCCCAGCAGCTCGGGCCGGTCTTTTCCGGGAGGGCGGTGAAGCCGGAAAACATCGCGGCGATCATGTGCTTCGCGCCCCAGCGCTCCATCCCGCGCATGGCTTCAATCGCTAGTGCGATGGCCCGGACGTTGATTTCGATCCGTTTCCAGCGATCGCAGGGGATCGCGACCTGGCTGCCGTTATATTCGAAGTAAGCCACCACGCCGGATTCTTTCGGGCTCTCGTTGCCGAGAGTGTAGTTACTCGAGAGAACGACGTTTTTGCCGTCGAGCCGACGAACTTCATCTTTCAAGCCGTTCAGCGCGCTCGCCAGTGTGACGTTCTTAAAATGGTTGCCGGCTTCGCGCTTGTTCAGCTCGGTTTTCGGCCAGCCTTTCGGCCACTGCAGCGGATGGGCGCGGGCGCTCATAGGAAAAACGGCACGTCAGTTTCACAGCCGGTGGTTTGGCTGACGCGGATCGGCATGTCGCCGCCGCCGTTCATGTGCTCCAAGAATTCGTTAGGCGATCCGCCTCGGAGTTTGGTCACTATCTCGGCGATTTGGGCCCGCTGCGCGTCGCTGCACTTCGCCCAATCGAGCATGTAGGCGCTGGTCTCGTCGCTTCCTTCCAGCCTCACCTGGTTGGGGACAAGAATATTTTTTATGGGCACCAGCCCGCCTTCGAAGATCGGAAAGAAGGGCGAGTCTTCGCGGAGATAAGCGAAGTTGTTCACGCGGCCTCCTTGCTTTCATTCGCCAGCGCGAGCTGCAGCGATCGCTCGACACACCGGGTGCAGATCGTGTGTTCGTCATCGACCCAGGCGCACCCGCCATCGCAGGCGTGATCGTCCGTGCAGCCGCAGAGATTACAGACTCCCGGACTACTAAGGGCTTTCACCAGGTCCGCGCGACACCCGAAGGTGCGGACGAGAGTCGTGTTATCATCCCGACGTTCGAGAAGGACGAATGGCTGATCGGTCGAAAAGAGAGTGGCTTTCACGCGGCCTCCTTGACGTTTGCGGCCGGCGCCACCAGCCGCTGCGAATCGGCCGGGTCGCGCTTGGGATCGATGAAGAAGGTTTCTTTTTGCTCGATGCGGGTGCCGACGCTGACGAGCTGTTCGGGGGTGAGCCGCGCTTTCATCCCGTCTTTGTCGACCGACGTTTTGACGAGGAGGAATTGGCCGTCAAAGAGGAGCTTGAGCTGCGCGATCACTTGCGCCCAGGTCCATTTGCGGTTGAGCAAAACGAGCGTCGGGTTGCCGATGCGGAAGCCGAAAAAAGCGAAGCTCGTCTCGGCGCTTTTCAGTTTGGTCGGGAGCAGCTCGTCGCGGTGGTCGAGCGCGTATTTCTCGGCGCGCAGGACGTTGTTCTGGATCGCTTCGTCGAGATCCGAGATTTCGGGATCGAAAAGGTCGCGCACGGCGAGCAACTGCTCGTCGCGCTCCAGTTCGCGGCCTTCTTTGATGAGCTGCAAGGTGACGGTGTCATCGATCAGGCGATCGAACTCGAGGCGGGTCTTGATTTCGGCGGTGGCTTTGAGGCGTTTCATAGGATTTTTACCACGAAGGGCACGAAGGTTGGGGAGGCACTGGATCTTATGGCTCTCCAGATTTCACGGTGACGGCGATGGCGCGCGATCGCTTCCAGGCGAGCTTTGAATTCAGGACGGGCGCGACGTTCCGCGCGGCGCTTCATGCGGTCTTCAAACGTGCCTTCCCACCATCCCGAAACCTTCGTGATCTTCGTGTCCTTCGTGGTGGTGTTCATGTTCGTTAGGCGCGGTGGAGGACGTAGCGGCCTTTGCTGCTCCGCCCTGGTGGAAATTCCTGCGCGAATTGCGCGGCGGTCAGCGGTTCGGCGCTGAGGACGCGGAGGAAACCGGCTTTGATGCGGGCGTTGCCCTGCGCGACGCTTTGCTGCTGATGTTTGCAGCCGAAGACAACCCGCTCGGGCCGGCCGTGGCGCGGGTTGCAGCGCTCGAAGGTGACGCGATAGCCGTGGACCGGCGCCGGCGCCGCGGCTGGCTGGACAGATTGCAAAATCCTGCGCAGTTCAAAACTGGCTCCGTTGCTGATTGAGTTCATTGTCAGGGGTTTTCTATTTGGCCAGTTGCGCGGCGGTGGCGGCGATGGTGGCGGCATTGGCTGGATTGTCGCCATCGGCCGCGTAAATCTCGATGTCGCCCCTGCCGTGCAGGAGGGCGACGCCCACCGGCAGCACCTCGGCCAGTGTGCCGCCGGTGCGCGGATCGCTCGTGTTGGCGACGAATTGCAGCGCGCAGGGATGCGTCGGCGACCAGGCATCGACGAGCGCGTTGGGCATATAGCTGGTACTCGAGTCTTTTTTGAGACTGCAGCACATGACGCCGAAATTCGGGTCGAGCGCCATCTGGGAATCGACCAACGACTTGAGCAAGTTATCGCCGTTAGGCAAAGGCTGGCCCGCCGCCATGATGTGGGCCCTATTCGGAAATGCCGCCGCAAAAGCGGCGCGGATCTGCGCGCAGGAGGCGGTCCATTTCGTGGCCGCGTCCGGGTCGCCGATCGCGGTCATGTCGTCGGCCGTCTTGGCGACATAGGATTCGAAGCCGGGATTGGTGCCCAGGCCGCCGATTACGACGCCGGTCAGATTCGGGTCGTTGGCGTAGCGCGCCCCGAAATCCTTGATGAACTGCAACTCGACCGCCACGACCAGCGGGTCCCAGGGCAGGACGGATGAGCCATTGGAGAGCGCGTAGAATTTCGCGCCGACAAAGGCCGGGGTGGCCGGACCAAACTGGACGCCGACGCTCCATTGTTTGCCATTGGCCTTCGCGAGCGCGGATGCGGCGTCGAGTTGCGACCAATCATATTTGCCGGGAGCGGTCAGGATCGAGGCCGCGCTCTTCCGCAGCCGGACGCCGGAAAAAGCTTTGTTCGTCCAGCAGCTTTGCGCGGCGGAGATCGGCGCGTCAGTCGAGAGGAGGTAAAAACTTCCGAGCGGCGCCTTCGTTAGGCTGGGAGTCGGGGTCGCGGTCGACGTAGGCGTGGGAGACGCGGAGGCAGTGGGGCTCGGCGTAGACGAGGGGGACCCGCTGGGAGTCGGTGTTGGTGACGGTGACGTTGTAGGAGATGGCGTCGGGGATGGAGAAGGTGTTGGTGTCCATGTCGGTGTGGGTGTTGGGCGCGGCGTCGCGGTCGGCGTCGGGCGTGGTGTTGGTGTTGGTGTTGGGTGCGGTGGCCGGGCAAAGCCGTAGCAGGACGAATCGAGCGTGAGCACGAGCGCGAGCGCGAGCAGGAGCGGGAGTTTGGTTTTCATTTATTGTTAGGCTGGCTGGTTGGTTTGGTTTGTTCCGGGGTCGGAAATTATGCTTTGCCGAACTCGCCTTTGGCCCAGCTGTCGGCGCTATCGCTCGTCGTCAGAAAATGTTTCCAGGTGACGCGGCAGTGCGCGCCGGTGGCGAGCGAGCGCGCCGCCTTGAAATATTTGGTCAGCTTCCCGATTCCTTTTTCCTGCGCGATCGCTTTTACGATCAGCGCCGCTTCGCCGGCCGGCTCGGTTTCGAAGCCGTAGGCTTTAACCAGGAGAAGAATGTCGCTGGCGGTGGGGACCGCCGGGATCTGGAGCCGGAAGACGCCGCGGTTGCTGATCTGCCCGAGGAAATCCTTGTAGCGCGCGTTCTCCATCATGTCGGGCACGACCGGAGTTCCGCAGAGCACGACCGGCGTCCCGCAGTCGTCGTTGAACTCGCGGATCCGATCGACCGTCACCGTTTTGATGGTGCGGCCGGTGACGGCCTGGTGAAATTCGTCGACCAGGAGCAGCCAGAGATTATTGAAACGGGCGAGGAGGATTTCGCGCATTTCCTCGTGCGATTTGCGCACGGAGATTCCGCCGCGGGCGCGCGCGATCGCTTTCATGCTCGCGATCACGCCGCCGCCCGCGGGCAGCTTGGCGTAGGCGGTCATGAGCTCGACTTCGGCGACGTATTTGAGCGCCTTGGTTTTGCCGCTCTGGTTCCGGCCCCAGATCATGCCGATCTCGCCGTTTTTGCGGATCATCTTGCAAAACGAGCTGATCCGTTTGACCACGCTCAGCTCGGCGACGTAGGGCTCGACGCCGTAGGCCTGGCGCTCGGTCCACATCGCGCGGAAGTGGCGCACCTGGCCGCAGAAGGAAGTGAGATCGGCCTCGTATTTGCCCCGGAAAACTTTCGAGATGGTGGCCTGGGAGAAAGCGGTTTCTTTCGCGATCTCGGAGAAATTCCGGAGGCCCCGGCTCTGCGCGTGATCGACCAGCCAGAGAACGTCCTCGAGCAGCTCGGGCGCGACGCCGCGGTCCAGCAGGTTTTTCTCGACCGTCTGGAGATCGGGCAGTGAGCCGGAGTGATCGGCCAGGCCGTTTTCGGAATGAAGAGTGAGAGCCGCGCTATTATTCATGGTCGTTAGGCAAAATCATCCATCGAAGCGATGGGACGCGGCTCCGTGTCGGAGGGTTCGCCGGCGAAATCATCCAGCCCGGCGGTGTTGGCGCGCCGGGCGCGGCTGGCGGCTTTTTCGTCGGGGGTGAAATCGCGCGCGGTGTCGGCGAGCGCTTCGTTCGTCGCGACCATCTCCGCGTGCGCGCTGCTGTCGCCGGCGTGCCGGAGTCGCGCCGGCGCGAGACGATCGGCGGTGCGCGCGGCGGCATGGCCCCAGGCGCGAATCGTGGCCGCTTCATCCAGCGGGCTGACGCCATGCACGCGCCGGGCAAGGCCAAGGAATTGCTTGCGCGCGCCGCAGACAAAGAGGTACTCCGGCGCGAACGGATTAACGAAGACGAGATACTTTTCGCCCTCGGGCAACTCGACTTCGCGAGTCGCGCCGGGCGCGAGAATGCGCGCCTCGAAAATCATTTCTTCCGGGTCGATCTCGATGTCGCGAAAACGGAAGTAGGAGCCCTTCACTTTTTCTTCGCGGGCGAGATCATCGAGCAGGAGATCGCAGACCACGTCGGGCCCGATGTGCAGGAAAGTCGGCCGGGCCGGGTCGTAGACTTCCGCCGGGCTGAGCTGCCGGGTGCGGCTGTAGGTTTGCGGCTGAGCCCGGACTAACGAGTGAAGCAAGCGCCGTGATTCCTCCGGCAAAGCGAGGAGCTCGCGCTCGCCCAGCCAGTCGAGCGCCTGGGGCGCGGTCCGATATTCATTCGTGAGGTATTCGCATTTACTCCAGCCTTCTAGGCGATGATTGGTGCGGCCGTTGATCGCCCGGTAGAGATCGCCCAGGAGCGGGAGGAAATGGGCGTGATATTCGAGGGTGGGATGGATGAGGAGAGCGCGGCGCGATTCTGGCAGCCGGGCCGCGAGCTCGAGCAGGTCCTGCTCGTAATCGAGCATCTTCGCGAGCGTTTCCGGGCGGCGCTGTCGATCGGGGCCGGTCTGGGCCGGGAGATGGTCGAGCCGGTTGTGAATGAGGTTGCGCAGGCTTTCGAGATGAGCCTTGGCCCTCGGGTTGCCTTTCCCCTCGCCGCGCCAGCTGGCCAGGACGGCCTGTTCTTCGCCGCTGATGCCGCTGTAGCGGATGTTGATCAGTCCGCCGGTGCGATCGTAAAGGATGCGCGCGATCCGCTCGCGAATGAACGCGGTGCCGTGCTCGCTCATGATCCAGGTGCCGCGCGCCGAGTAGCCGGTATGGAAAAGCATCCCAGCGAGGAGGAGCCTAACGTTGCGCTCTTTCAGCCCTTCCATTTGCGCGGGGTTGAGCGCTTTCGGAAGGCGCGGCTTCGTGCCCCAGGCAAACTTGTTCCCGGTGCCAACGCAAAGCGCATCCAGTTCCATGACGCGGCCGACCGCGCCTTTCACTCCGACCCGGACGAAATTGTCGTGCCAGAGATCGTCGATCTGGACATGACTCATCGGCCAGAGACCGACCCGAGTGGAAAAGGTTTGCGGGAGGCCGGGCGCGGCCGCGCTCAGGCCGATATGGAAAGCGATGCGCTCGGTTTTGGTGGGCTGCACCCGGTAGAGATTCCGCTCGCTCCAGCCGCGCGGAAGATTGGGCCAGCCCGGATGACCGTCGTAGCCAGGGATCGCTTCGCGCCGCCGCCAGCGTTCCTGCAGATCCTCGATCGCGCTGTAGCCGGACCGCTTGTGCTCGTCGTAGAGCTTCTTCAGGAACTGCTGAAACTCCGGGTTTTTCGTGCGCGCCGCGCGGACCGCTTCGACCGCGCGGTAATCGATGAAAACGCGCCAGTCGGCGCCGTCGCGCAGCTCGTCGTAGACCCGGCGCACGGTCGCCGGGCTGACCCCGAGGATGCAGGAGATTTGCTGGAGCGCGTGCCGGATCGGCCTAACGAGCGGGACCCGGCAGAAAGCTTCGACCCCATCGCGAATCCGATCGCGCTGCGCCTGCGGCAGAGAGGCATAGAACTTGTCGTTAGGCAGAATGACGAGCGCTTTCATGTTAATCGGCGACGGCATCGAGGGAGCGTTTTGCTTTGCCGAAAAGGCTGGCCATCAAGAGGCGCTGCGACTTCGGCAGCAGCGTGGGACTGTTCTCCCGGAGAAAACGGTCAACCGATCGGCAGATTGTTTCGTAGCTTTCGAACGCGTCCGCCTCGGCTTGCGCGCGCACTTCGGCCAGAGTCAGCTTCTTTCCCTTGCGCTCGCGCCGGCCGCCGAGCGGCGCCGGATAATCGAGCATCAGCTGGTAAGAGCCGCGGCCATTGACCCAGCGCGCGACGTAGGAGACGACTGGATGCCGCAGATCGAGCCGAAACTTCTCCAGCTCTTTGAGCGACGTGACCACATCGTTCGTGAGCAGCTCGAACGTCTTCGACCGCTTCCGGTCAATTTGGACAGTACTGTCTAATTGGCCCTTGAGGCAGGCGCCCCCAATAAGCATGTAGCGGTTGGCCGACCGGTGGGACTTGCCGAAATTTTCCTTGATGAACGGCCCGAATTCGCCGCGCGGCAGCCGGTCCTTGACTTCATGGAGAACGATCCCAACCATGACCGCGCAAATGCCGCTCAAGTTTTCGTGGGTGGCTTCCAGCTTAAGCAGGCCAGCAACAGTCGCCGCCATCTGCGCGCGGTTCATGTCGGCGAGGCCGATCGCTTCGCGCACCAGAGGGCTTTCGTCGTTAGGCGGGATGAGCGCCAGCGTACCTTTTTTCACGCGACGAATTTCCTTTTGCGCAGGCTGCCGGCGTCGCGGATGAGCTCGTCGAGCTGGGGCGCGGTCATCTCGCCGAGGAGCGCTTTGATCCGGTCCATGAAATCGCCGCTCCGGTAGGTGGCGGAGCGCGCCAGATGGAGCGCCACGCTCCGCCGCGTGATCATGTAGCGATTGACCTCGCGGTTCATCGGCTTGTGCGCGTCCAGCTCGCCGGATTCGATGCAGCCGTAGATGTAGTTGAGCGAGCGCCCCAGGATGCGGGCCGCTTCGTCCGGGCGCATCAGCGGCTTTTCAAAATCGATCAGGAAACCGAACGCGATTTCATAATCCGACTGACGGGCCGGCGGGCGGATCGGTGGCGGAGCGGCGCCCATACGCCTAATGGCTGAGTTGGGCGTCGGGCAGGGCCTGGATTTCGCAGAGCAGGGCGCGCTCTTCCGCGCTCTGCGCGGCGGCGGTCGTGGGGAGAGCGGCCCGCAGATCGGCGCGCGCGGTGGTTTCCCACGCCATCGGGGTAATGATCCGCGCCGTGGCGGCGGCGAGGCAGATAATGATGAGGAGCTTTTTCATGGTTTTTGGTTTTTTGGTTTGAGAGAGTCGTTAGGCTGGGGAACGGTTGGCGCGGGCGAACTGGGCGCGCTTGGCGTCGCGGGCGGCGACGACCTTGGAGAGATCGATTGGCTCTGCCACGTCGAACGAGGCGCCATAGCTGGGGGATTCAAGGCAGCGGTCGGTAAAGCAGACGATCGCCACTCCCGCCCAGGGCCCTTCGCAAGTGATTTCCTCTGCCTCGAGGCCGGGGATCGCGCTCATTTGGCGGCCTCCGCGCGTTTCAGTGCCCGGTAGCGCCGCAGAAGCGGTTTGCTCTCCCGCATCCTCTTCAGCACGTACCAGAGATGGATGCGCGAAACTCCGAGTTCGCGAGCGTGTCGGACGATCCCAGGGAATTGCGGATTCTGGGGCGAATAGGGTTTCCTGTTGCTTTTCACGGTGTCGTTCCTGTAACATGGCTATTAAAGAGCAGAATTCTTACCACGTCCAGACTTTTTTCTTATCAAATGCAGAATTCTCTCAAGCGGATCAGAAAAGACCGTGGCATCACTCTGAAAGCCCTCTCCAAGCAGAGCGGGTATGCGGTCTCGACGATCAACAATTTTGAGAACGGCCGGTCCGGTGCGAGTCCAGAATTCTTGCGGCAAATGGCCGAAACTCTGAAGGTCTCGACGCACCAAGTTCTCGGGACCGAGGACGCCCGGACTAACGAATTACCACCGCGGCGACCGAAGTTCGACTTCGGGACGCAAGAGGGAAGCCGGGAAGCGTTTCACTGGTTGATCGAGAATATGCCGCTCGAGCATCTGTTGGAGCGCGTGAATGCGATCCTGGATGACTCCGTCAAGCCAGCCGATCAGAAACTGGCCATGGTGAAAGCCATGATGCCGACGATCGAGAAGAGAATCCAGGCTCTGCGGTAACAGGTGGCATCGCGGGTGCTCTAACAGAAAGAGCATGAAAAAGCTGATTCTCTGTTTCCTCCTCGCCGCCTCTGTGGCCAGCGCCCATGCGGGACAACGGTCGTTCATTTACGGGCGCATTTTGAGCGTGACGAGCACCGGCGTGCTGATTTCGTGCGCATCGGCCAGGCACTCACATCCGACTGGATCTTATGACCTGGCGGATTCCGGCAACCAAATCGTCCACGTGACGGCCGATCCGAAGACATTGTTCGCGATCTTGTCGAAACTGCCGGACACGACGATTCACGCCGGCGACAAAGACACCGTGATGCTGAGCGCGCTGGCCCAAGGCGAATACACCTACACCACGGTTTTGAGGGTGCAGAACACTGTGCCGAACCTGGTCTCTCCGGAAGCGATTGCGCATTACAGCGTGGTGACTCTTATCGACCCAAACAATCCGCCCAAGCCGTCCGGCACCCCGGAAATGAAACTGCCGCGCTACAATTTGTAGTCGTTAGGCAGAGCTTCCGCCCTCTGGAAACGCTTTATCCATCCCTGACTCGCCCCAGTCGCCTGAGTCATTGGCGTCCCGCCGGCGCGGGGTGCGACGCTCGACGCATGAAGATTACATTCTTTGGGCGCGAACCGGCCCTCTGGCTCAGTCTCATTTCGAGCGTGGTCATGATCGTGAGCTCGTTCGCCTTCGCGCTCTCGCCCGAGCAGCAGGGCGTGATCAACGCGGTCGCGCTCGCTTTCTTCGGCCTGCTCACCGCCTGGAGCATGGCGCGCGACGGTCTCTCCGCCGCGATCCTCGGTTTGATCAAGGCGATCCTCGCCCTCGGGATTGCTTTCGGGCTGCAAATGTCCTCGGCCAACCAGGCGATCGTCATGACGCTGGTCGCCGCGGTCTCGGCCATGTTCATCCGGACCCAAGCCGTCGCGAGTGTTCCGCCGGCGACGGCGTCGATTCCGGTTCTGGGTGGCGCCGCGCCTGCCTTCCGCGCCTTGCTCGTCGCCGCGCTCCTGCCGGCGCTGATGTTCGGCGGCTCGATCGGCCTGACGAGTTGCGCTACGACTTTTACCGGAAAATCCGAACAAGCCACTCAGCTCACGGCTGATGTTTTCAACGCCTTCGTCACCGCCGAGCGCCAGCTCAATCCGCTGCCGGTGAGCGCAGCCGTCAAGGCAACTCCGCTCCATCAATACGCGGAAGTGATCCGCCGGAACGGGGTCAACTGGCTGCAGACGGCCGAAGCTTTGACCGACGCCTATCGGCTGAATCCAACTTCAGCGAATGAAACGGCTCTCCAACAGGCACTCGCCGTCGTCGCAGCGGCGCTCGCACAAAGCCAGATCTACCTGGCGCAACTCAACCACCAATAAATATGGGCACCGAACTAGTCACAGTCCTCATCGGCACGGTCCTTCCCTTGGCCATCAAGGAATACGACAACCTCAGCCAAAAAGGCGAATTCACGGACGCGCAACTGGCGACCATGAAGGGGCAAATCCAGAGCTATCGGGATTTCGTCGCCAACCCGCAATGGCAGCCGGACGCGACGGCCTAACGAAGCAAGCGATCGGGTGATCGAGTGAGCGGGCGATTGCCATTCGCTAAATCGCCAACTCGCTCACTGAAAATCACCCGATGCCTTCCCTTAAACTCACGCCCGATGTTACCTCGGACTACGTTCGACTTTTCCTGAGCGTCGCGCCGGGCGACCCCAAGGCGGTCGCGAAACAGGCGGCCCGGATCACGTCCGGCCAGGAGCGCTACCAGATCGTGGCGAACCGGCTGCCGAACATGCCGTGGTTTTTCATCGGGCTCATCCACTCGCTGGAGGGCGATCTCTCCTGGAAAACCCATCTCCATAACGGCGACCCGCTGAGCGCGCGCACCGTGCACGTGCCCAAAGGCCGGCCAGCGTTGGGCCAGCCACCTTTCGCCTGGGAAGACAGCGCGCTCGACGCCCTGCGCTACGACGGGCTGGATGAATATCACGACTGGAGCATCGCCGGGATGCTTTACGCGCTCGAAAAATTCAACGGGATCGGCTACCGCGCCCGCGGGATTCCGTCGCCCTATCTCTGGGCCGGCTCGCAGCATTACACGAAAGGGAAATTCACCGATGACGGGAAATTTAGCGCGACCGCGGTGAGCGACCAGATCGGCGCCGGGGTCCTCCTCCATTCCCTTTGCGCGGGCGGCTCGGTTGCTCTCCGCGCGACCGAAGTGAGCGGCTCGGCCGGGCTTGCCTAACGATGACAGCTCTTGCTCAGATCCCTTTTCCTTCGGAACCGATCCTCAACAACTTTATCTGGGGGCTGGGCGGGTTGCTCCTCATCGCGCTGCTCGTTTTGAGCGTGATCTACTTCTGGAAGCAGGTTTTCGGGCGCCAGCCGAGCCTGAATTCCACCATTTCCGGGCTGATAACGCACGGCGCGTTTACCGAGTTCAAAAAGGAGATGCACATCCGGTGTCGCGGGCTCGAAGAACAGATCTCGAAGATGCGCCACGACGTGGACGCGGCCCTCAACACGGCCTTCGTCGCCGCGGAACTGCGCGGCGGCGTCATCACCATGATGCGCGACCAGGTCTCGCGGCTGCAGGAGCGGACCGAGACCCACATCCGCAAGCTCGATCAATACGACCTGAAACTGGACACCTTGATCCGCGAGCTGCCGCGCGCGCTGCGCGCCGCCAACGGGCATTAAACATGGGCGACGACGAAACCAAGCCGGCGATGAAAAGAGCGCTCGATTCGAACACGGTAAAAATTCTCTCGCTCCGCGGGCATATCACCCGCCTCGAAAATATGCAGGAGGCCACCAACCAGAAGCTCGATTCGCTGGCCCTGAAGGTGGAGCGGCTGATCGAGATCCTGATCAAAAACAGCCCCGTCTCGGCGCTGCGCAAGATCCCGGAAGACGCCGCGCCACCGGGAGAGGAAAAGAAAACATGACCGCCGAAGACATCGAGCTGATGCAGGAAAAGATCGTCCTGCTCTGCCATTTCGCCGGGGTGTTCGGCCTGCCGGAAGATCGCCTCTTGCGCGGCCTGGCCAAGGCTGGCTACGAAATCGATCAGGCGACGCTGGAGCGCCATCTCCGTTATTTGGAATCGAAAGGCTGGATCATCACGATCGACAAGGAGCTCCGGCCTGATCTGCGCCGCTGGGTGACGCGCGCGCCGGGCGATGAATACCTCATGCGCCAGAAGCTGATTTAGAAAGTGCGTGAGCGGATGAAAAATCACCCTGTCACCAGCTCACCCGCCTCGCAAAAACGCGCTGGCCGCGATCCTGGAGCGTCGATTCTCGCGAAAAGGCCCGTAAAACGCGCGACCGGGTCACATCTTGTCGTCAGCCACGTTTTTTCCCGGCGAGCGGGAATCGTGGTTTCCGGTTGTTTTCAGAGCGGTTTGGAGCCTGTTTTTCGAAAGCTTAAAGATTTTGGACGGCCGGTTTTTCCCTTCCTGATTCTCCTCCTCCTGCTGGGCTGCGCCGAGCATCCGCTGCCCTACGATCCAACCAGGCCGGATGCCACCCCGCTGAAATGCCCGCGCGGCGCCTGCCAGAACCTCCTCCAATGAGCGACCGCAACAAAATCGCGCAGGCGCTGACCGTGGAGCAGCTCGACAAGTTCGTCCGCGAGCTGGCGGCGCTGCCCGGCTCGGAGCGGAACCTGGAAGCGATCAAAGCGAAGGCCGCGACGCTCGGGATCGAGATCTCGCTCATGTCGGCCACGTCGTTTCGCGACGTGACTTTCAAGCGCCACCTCGACCGGCTCGAAAAAGCGCAGGCGCTCGCCACCCAGGTCGCCTCCATGCAACAGCAGGGCGCCGGCAATACCCTGGCCGATGCGACGGCCGCCATGCTTTCGCAGCAGGTCTTCGACCTGGTCGATGCGCTGGGCGACGACGAGCTCGATTTGAAAAAGGCCGGCTCGATCGCCTTCATTCTCTCGAAAATCCGCCAGGGCGACGTGAGCGCGCGCGGCCTCGAGCTGAAGGTGAAGGAATACGAGCGCAAGGAGCGCGAGCGCCTCGAGAAAATCGCCGCGCTGCAAAAGACGATCGAGAAAGAAGTCAAAAAGGGCGGGATCAGCGCGGAAGCGCGCCTCCTCATCGACCAGGAATTGGGGGTGCTCTGAAATGTTGCTCGCGGCGCCAAACATTTTCGTCCCGCAATCGCCGCGCGAATACGCGGAATGGGAAGCCGGGATCCGGGCCCGCCGTTTCCTCGGGTTCCAGGGCCGCTGGAACGCGGACCGCTCGCGGATGAAGATCGCCGAGAAATCGCGCCAGCTCGGTTTCTCCTGGTGCGACGCCTACGACACCGTGACCGAGACCGCGGGCACGGAATGGCCGTTCGATTGCTGGGTCACCTCGCGCGATCAGATCCAGGCGCAGCTCTACACCGAGGACTGCCAGATGTGGGCGAAATCGCTCAACATTCTCGCCACCGACCTGGGCCAAAGCATTCTCGAAAACGCCGAGACCGGCCGGCACGCGAGCGCGCAACGGCTCAAGCTGGCGAACGGGCGCGATATCTGGAGCCTGAGCTCGAACGTCGACGCGCAGGCGGGCAAACGCGGCACGCGCAAGCTCGATGAGTTCGCGCTCAACCCGGAAAACCGGCGCCTCTTCGCGATCGCCCGGCCCGGCATCACCTGGGGCGGCCGGCTGGTCATTTTTTCGACCCACCGCGGCAGCCATAATTATTTCAACGAGCTGATTCGCGAGATCCGGGAAAAAGGGAATCCGAAACATTTTTCGCTCCACCGCGTCACGATCGAAGACGCCTTGCGCGACGGACTCCTGGTCAAGCTGAAGCAGCAATGGGCCCGGATCGACCCTAACGACGAGCGGCTCCTGATGAGCGAGGACGATTACCTGCAGAACGAGCGCGACGAATGCGCCGACGAAGAGACCTGGCTGCAGGAGTATATGTGCGTCCCGGCGGACGACGCTTCCGCCTTCCTCGAGTACGAGCAGATCATTAAGTGCCGTTATCGGCCGGAAGAGATTTGGGAGACGGATCTGTTCGACGCGAAGGGCGAACTGTTCGTCGGCGTCGACATCGGCCGCAAACACGATCTGACCGTCATCTGGGTTTTGGAAAAGCTGGGCGACACTTTTTATACCCGGCGCGTGATCGAGATGAGCCGGCAGCGTTTCGACGCGCAGGAAGCGGAGCTCTACGCGATCCTCGCACTCCCGCAGGTCCGCCGTTGCTGCATCGACGAAACGGGCATCGGCATTCAGTTCACCGAGCGCGCCAAGATCTACAGCGGCAAAGTCGAGGGCGTGACCTTCACGCCGCGGGTCAAGGAAGAGCTGGCCTATCCGCTCAAGACCGCGTTCGAGGAAATGCGGGTCCGCATTCCGGACAACAAATTCATCACCACGGATCTGCGCGCGGTGAAAAAGGAAACGACCCTTTCGGGCAATGTGCGTTTCGCGGCCGATCGCGGGGTCAACGGGCACGCCGATCGGTTCTGGGCGCTCGCGCTCGCGCTCCATGCCGGCGCGACTCTTTCCCCCGCCGGCACTTTCAAAGCCTTCGGCGCGAAGAGCGGCCGCGGCCTAACGAGACAAGAAATCCGGCACTCGCGGAGGATGCTGGGATGAGCTGCGCGAAACATTCCTATCCGGACAAGCGCGCCGCGATCAGCGCGCGCAAGATCGTCCTGCGCACGCGCGGCCGGCACTCGCGCCCGATGGATCTGCGCCCCTACTTTTGCGAAGAGTGCCGCGCCTGGCATCTGACCAAGCAGCTCTCTCTCCCCGCGTTCCTGCAGGTTTCTTAAAACGCCATGATCACCAATTTCTACCTCGATCAGATCAACCCGCTGCAGAACCTCGACCTGCCGACAGTGATCAACCTGATCCAGCTCGGTCAGCGCGGTTATTACGCGCGGCTGCAATGGCTCTACCGCGCGATTGAGAAACACGATCCGGTGGTGCGCGCGGTGAAGCGGCGGCTCCTTGCCTCGCTCTCCGGGCTCGATTGGAACATCAAGGTCGAAGACGTGGGCGACGACCCGGCGAAAAAAGCTCTGGCCGACAAGCAGGCGGCGGATCTGCGCGCGGCCTACGATGCGATCGCCAATCTGCGCAGCGCCCTCACCTTCCTCGCCCTGGCCGATCTGCGCGGCTTTTCTCACGTCGAAAAAATTTATGCGGGCGAAGGCGCGGACGATCCCTGGCTCGTGACCGAGCTGCGGATCGTCGAGCAATGGTTCTGGGTCCGGAACGGTTACTACGGCGACTGGGCCTACAACGCCGACGCGCGCGAGATCAATTTCGGGGTGCCGATCGATCCGGACCAATTCGTCATTCACACGGTGGACGATCCGTCCGATGAAATCTTCACCCGCCTCGCGGTCAAAAGGGAAGTGAACGACGCCGACTGGGATGGCTTCCTGGGGGATTACGGCGTTCCGCCGATGTTCATCATCGGGCCGCCTAACGTCCCGATCGACAAGGAAGCCGGTTATCAAACGACCGCCGAGAATGCTGTTTCGCGCCGGCGCGGTTATTTGCCTAACGGGGCCACCCTGGAGACCCCGAGCGCGACCGGGAGTGGCGGCGCCGACGTCTTCAGCGCGCGGCTGCATTATATCGATGAACAAATCGTGATCGGCGGGACCGCGGGCAAGCTGACCGTCCTTTCCGAAGCGGGCTCGGGGACGCTCGCCGGCACCGCGCAAAAGGAAGCGTTCGACGAGATCGCGCAGGCGATCGCGAACCAGGTCGCGACCCGGCTGCACGAGCAATTCGACAAACCGCTTCTGGCGCGTCTTCACCCTGACGAGCCGGTCCTGGTCTATTTCGAGTTCGCCCAGATCAACGTCAAGGACACGAGCTCGGTCCTGACCGACGCGGCGACGGCCGCGACCGCCGGTTTCAAGATCGACCCGGAAGAGTTGAGCGAAAAGAGCGGCTACAAGCTCGAGTACGTGGGACTTGCGGGCGCTCCGCCCGCCACCGGCCAACCGGGCTTGCCAAAACCGGGCGGACCGCCGCCGTCACCGAATCCCGCTGCAGTCCCGCCTAACGACCCGACAACTGGCAAGCCGGCGACAGCGGCACCTGCAGCGCCCGCGCCCGTGTCCGCGGCGCCGGCTGCGCCTAACGACCCTATCGCCACGGTCGCGGATGAACTCCATGTCACGCCCGAATTCGTCGCGCCGGCCAAGAGCGTAATCGACGACTTGATCGCGAAAGCGCAGAGCGGCGACATCAGCAAAAAGGACTTGCTCGCCGCCGCCACCGAAGCGCTCAAGCGGATGCCGGAACTCGCCCTGCAGACCGATGTCAGCGGCGTGGCCGATGCCCTGCAAAGCGCGCTCGAACAATCGGCCGCGGCGGCGCTCGCCTAACGAGTTATGCCCGAGATCGCGGCCAATCCGCTCGCGGTCGAAAAGATCGCCAGCCGCATTCCGGTCGCTTCGCCGCTCAATAGCGCGGAGTGGGCCGACCTGCCGATCGCCCTCCGCGATCGCGCGCAATTCTCGGCCACGGTGGAGAGCATGCGGCTGATGCAGCGCGTGCAGGATCGGATCGAGCAGGCGATCGGACAGATCCGCAACGAGCGCAGCGTCGTCGTGAACGAAGCGCAGTTCGTCGCCGAGATGCAAAAGATCGCGCGCGATGAAGGGCTCGATCCGCGCAACCTCGCGGCCACCTCCGACCGTTTCGGCGGCATCCAGGACATCACGAGCGAGAAACGGCTGAAGCTCATTTACCGGACGCAGGTGCAGATGATGAATGAGTATGCGCGCTGGCGCAAAGCGCAGGATCCGGCCGTGCTCGCCGCCTGGCCGGCGCAGGAATTCATCCGGGTGCAGGCCCGCCGAGTGCCCCGCATGAATTGGCCGGTGCGGTTCGCGCGCGCCGGCGGCAAACTAGTCAACGGCCGGATGGTCGCGCTCCTGAATGACCGGGTCTGGCGGTCGCTCAGCGTTTTCGGCAATCCTTATCCGCCCTTCGACTACGGGAGCGGAATGGGTTTGCGCAGCCTCAGCCGGCGCGAAGCGGAGGCGCTGGGCTTGATCAAGCCAGGCGAAGTCCCGAAGTCCGCTTTCGAAGAATTTAACGCCCATCTGCAGGCGAGCGTGACCGATCTGAATCAGGAATACCTCGACGACCTGAAAAAGATTTTCGGCGATCAGATCGAAATCGAGAAGGGTGTCGTCAAATGGGTCGCCTCTCGGGCGGAGACCAAAATCGTGCCGAGTGGTTTGGAAACGACGCTCCCGCCGCTCGATCTGGGCGGCGACCCGGCCGCGGTCCCGCCCATTCGCCTCGCCCAACCGCCCGCCGCCGCGGCCAGCAATGCGCTCGGTTCCAAGATCAGCCTGGCCGCGCAACTTCCGGACGGTCTCGGGACGGACGCGGCCAGCTTTCAAGATGGCCTAACGACGATCGATGGAGTGCACGGCGACGGACCGCTCACGCCGATTCCGTTCAATCACCGGGTCGGTGAAAAGATGATCGGCACCTACTGGACTAATCGCGCGGGTGACGAAGCGATCAGCATCGGAGTGCTGCCAGGGATCGACGACACCGAGTTTGGCCTGGCGCACGAGGTTGGGCATTGGCTCGACAACATCGGGATCCCGAGTTCCTCAAAATTTGCCTCCGAGAGCGGCGCGCCCGAGCTGCAAGCCTGGCTCGAGGCCGTGCGGGAAACGGACGCCTACCAAAGGGTTGTCGCAGGCGAGAATCTTTCCCCGGACTATCACGCCTATCTCATGCAACCGAATGAGTTCTGGGCTCGGGCCTATGCCCAGTTCATCGCGGAAGAAAGCAACGACCCGGCGATGCTCGCCAGCTTGCAAAAGGTCGTGTCCGGAAACTTCCCTGGCCTGCCCGCGATGTCGCAATGGAGCACCGAGGATTTTGCTGCCGTGCGCGCCGCGATCCGCGCGCTCTTTATCAAGCTGGGCTGGATTCTTCCACCGGGAATATGATGAGAGCGATCTCCGCGCCGGTCGTATCCTTCACGCTCACCCGGCCGTCCTCCGCGACGTCGGGGGTGTCGCCGATCCGCGCGAGATATTGGCTCGCCCGCTCGATCGTTAGGCCGTTCAGCTCCGCGATGCGTTGCGCGAGTTTGGCGAATCCGTCGGTCGTCATCATTACGCTGCGAGCGTAACCCAAAATGGCGATCGAGATCAAGATCGATATCAAGGACGCGGCCAGCCCGAGCCTGGACGCGATCGTGCGCAACCTGCGCGATCGCACGCAGCTCCATGGCGCCCTCGGCGGTTGGGGCGAGCGGACGATGCGCGATTACTTTGCCCGGCGCGAGAGTCAGCCGAACAAACGCGGCTGGCCGTCACAGCATTTCTGGGATCAGATCCGAAGCGCGACCGCGCTCTCAAAAGTGGATCAGGACGGCGCCACCATCACAGTCAACGATTCGCGCCTGGCCCAGAAAGTTTATGGCGGAACGATCCTGCCCGGCGCCGGCAAAAAATATCTCGCGCTCCCCGCGATCGCGGCCGCCGCCGGCCGGTCGCCCTTGAGCATGACCAATCTCCAGCCGGTCATCCGGTTTATTAACGGCGAGCGCCGCGCGGTTGCGCTCGCCGAACGTCTGGCGAGCGAGATCAGCTACGGCCGGCTGCGCAAGGACGGCACCCGCGCGGTCAAGCAGACCGCCTCGCGGACCGGCGGCATCTGGTATTGGCTGGTCAAATCCGTGACGCAGAACAAGGACGAGCTCGCGCTGCCCGACGAGGAAGGTTTTCGGCGCGGCCTCCTTGATGAAACGCGCGCTTATCTCGATCAGTTCGGCACCCGTTAGGCCGTTTTTCCGGGCGTGGAAACGGTTTTCCGTCCCTGACTCGCCCCAGTCGCCTGAGTCATTCGCCAGCGCGCGGGGCGGCTTCTACCCTCGCCGCAGATGTCAGTCTTCCGACCGGTCCTTCACTCCACGCGCCGCGGCTGGGCTGTGTTCCATCAGCCTGATATTGTCGCCAGTGGTGGAGCGGAGAACGGCGCAGCCGCAGTGGTGCCTGATCCCGCGGCAGCTGCCGCGGCCGGACCGCTCGATTACAAAGCGCTTCTTCTCCAGACGCTTGATCTCGACCCCGCCGCGGATGACGCCGCGATCCAGACCGCTTTCGCCGCCGAAGAAGCGGAGCCGGCAGACGACGCCGGGGCCGCCAATGCGACGCAAGTGACCGATTTGCAGAACCAGTTGACCGCTGCGCAAGCGCGCATCACGGAGCTGGAGACGACCGCCAATCAGCGCAGCCAGGAAGAAATCGACGAGCTGATCGCCGAAGCAGGCGAATTGCCCGACGACGCGAAGGCCGCCCTGCGCAACGCGCTCGGGACCGATCGCGCCGGCGGCATGGCATTGCTCGGCGCGATGAAAAAGCCTGCGCCCGCGGCTCCCGCCGACGCGGCCCCCGCAGTTCCGGCCGACGCAGCCGCCGCCCCGGTGGAAAAGCCAGCCGCCGCCGCCGCGCCTAACGACAAAACGACCGGCAAGCCGCCGCCCGCTCCGGTGCACGACACGAAAAAAAAGGACGCGGGCCTGAGCGACACCGAGCTGGCCAATAAAATTTCCGCACGGGCGAAAGAAATCGTCAAAGCAAGCAATCCGAAGATCAGCCTGACGAAGGCTTATCAGCAGGCCGAAACCGAGTTGAAATCCAAATCATGAACCCAACCCAATCCAATACTCAGACCGGAAAAATCAAGCGCACCGCGGGCGTCGATCTGACCGGCCTGGAAGGTTATCTCTGTCTCCTGGTCGCCGTCTCCAATGTCGGCGTGGTCCTGTTGCCCGCCGCCATTACCGACGTGCCTGGCTTCATCGTCGACGACGGAGGCGCCCTGGCCGACGACGTTTCGATCGATCCACTTTCGCCCGATCGGCAATATCGCGTGGCCGGCAAGGGCGTGATCAATCCCGGCGCCGCGATGGTTCTGGCCGCGATCGCTGGCGCCGATGCCGGCAAGGCCCGCCAGCTGCCCGCCACCACCGGCACCTACCGGGTCATTCTCCGCTGCGAAGAGCTCAATCCCACCGTCGACGGCCAGCTCGTGCTCTGCCGCCCTTCGGCGGAAGGAAACATCATCGTCGCCTAACGACTAAAGTAAGCACTTTCGAAACGGCCGTCCCGCCACCCGCGGGACGGCCTTCGGAGTCAAAAGGAATATGTGGCTGACCGACTGCGCACCCTCTCGATGAACCCGACCGTGAA
>QGNH01001220.1_pt2 | contig 26075 bp, 47 predicted proteins | sample 1735481 | NCBI WGS metagenome assembly QGNH01 (sample SAMN09239004, study PRJNA386568) | Viral metagenome, whole genome shotgun sequencing project.
GCACGGCGCAATCGCCGGTAGTAGTTCCATCGACCGGGCCCAGACAGAGCGCGTCCCTCACGGGGCGCGTTTTTCATTGTCAAGCGCCCTTCGGGATTGGCGCCCATAGAAGGACAGTGGCGTTTACAGGGTGGTAGAAATTGTCGTATTCAAAATTGCTCTCGTCATAGAAAGTGCGCCAGCCGGTTTCGCAGATGCAATCATTGTACCCAAGGGGGTAGGCGTTGAGATAGTAAGCCGCGAAGCTGACGCGCTTGCCGTCTCGCTCGGTGACGACGATGCAATCCATCATGTGTCCCGGCTTCACTTCCGGAACACCGTCTGAGAACTTCAAGGTTACGTCCATGGGGGTTCCCGCGTCCTTGGTCATGATCAGGGTGTCGGGCACGGTGTTGCGGTAAAAAATCAGCCTTTCAAGTTCCTCAAGCGTCGGAGAATTCTTGTACGGGTCTGTTCCGCCGGTCTCCATCCTTCCCTTCATGAAGGCCGCCCAAAGCCAGCCCTCCACGGCATTGATCTTCATTTCCTTCGTCCAAGGGTTGGCCCCGCTCGATCGAATGCGCTCCAACTCTGCTGGGTCATCATCCGGGATATACCGTGTCGCCCAACTGTGTTGGTCCTTGTATTCATCAGACCTTTTGTAGGTCTCCCACGCTTGCATGAGCGCGGAATCGGTCGGGCACGGTGCGGAGGCAGGTGCGTTCATTTGCTTGGTCTCGACATTGGTCATTATTTGCCCGCGTCCTTGGCCAGGATCAGGCCGGCGCCGGCGATGATGGCGGGGATATCGTGGCCCAGCGCACTCGTGTCGCCCGTCGTCAGCGCGGTGATCAGGTGGCCGCCCGCGGTCAGTATCGCGCCCAGGCCGGCCAGCGTGGTGGTCCAGTTCTTGAATATGCTCATGGGTTAACCTGCATCGATTTCTCGATTGACCAACCGCGGTCAATGCGTTGACGAACTGTATCACTTGATACAAGCGTTCCGGAAGCCCGGACGGCATCAGCCAAGCTCATTTCTTGGTCCCGGAAAGTAACCGTCCTGTTGTTTCTTCGGTTGTTGGTTTGCTCCAAACGAGTAGCCCACCTGACATTGCCGGGCTCATAGTTTCCGTTTTTGTCGGGCCAGCGATCGAGACTTAAATCGGATGACGGCCGCTCGCCAACGTCGGCAAGAAAACATTCAAACGACGCGACCCATCGGGCGCAAATCTTGATACCTCTACCGCCATATCCGGGATAAGCCTTGTGCTTTGGGTTCAGGCACCTCTGTTTCATCATGTTCCACGCCATATATTCTGGCGTGTATTTCATCCCGTGTTTTAGATTCATGTTGGAACCGAAATTTGCATGCGTTTCAGGTAGTTCTGAATAACCCGTTCGGTCGGCGGTGTCCCGCCCTTTTCCTCGATCGCGTTGGACTTCGCCAGCGTCAGGCCCAGCGCCTTCACCTTGGGTTGGCACCATGAGTTGAACGCCTGGTATGCCAATGCCGCCGCCATCACCCGGTCATCCTTGCCGGCGCCGGCGGCCGCGATCACGCCCTGGTCGTTCTCGATGCGGCGCATTTCCTCCAAGAGCGGCAGAGAACGCGGGATGATGCGGCCGAGCTCGATGCCGTTCTTGAACTGGTTCATGGCGCGGGTCTTGAGATCGTGTGTGGTTTTCCATTGATACACAAGGCTGCTGCTCAGCGAGTCGATGCGCGAGTAGAAATAGTGGCGCATGTTGCCCAGGATATTCTTGAGATGATAGTTCTCATCGTGCGCGCGGATCTCGCTCGCCATCTTGCGCACCTTCTCCAGCTCATCGAACACCGCCTGTCCCGGCCCGTTCATTTCCAGAATCGGCATCAGGAAGGTCACGCCGTAGTATCCAGCGAGGTGCGCCAGGACCCAGGCGCACTGGTAGGTGGAGGGCTCAGTTGAGCAATACTCAGCAACCTGCACGATGCAATCGGCGTAGCACCGCCAGATCGAAATAACCGTTCGATCTGCCTCGTCTGAGCTTCCGTAAGCGGGATCGCAACCGAGGGCGTAATATCCGTATCTTGAGGCATCTTCATAGATCCTCAGGGGTGCGCGGGGGTCCTTGACCTGCCGCAGGTCTGTTTCCTCGAAGCGCATGCCGAGCTTGTATCGGAAGGTGTGAAACGGAACTTTCTTCGCAACCTTCATGCAATCGGTGATGCTCTCCACCGTGAAGAACTTGGAGCCGGTGGCCTGGAACGCATCCTCCTCGGTCCAGGGGAATTCCTGGTCCATCATCGATTGGTCGCCGTCCTTCTCGGTGGCCAGATGCCACCGGTACCATGCGATCTGCTGCAGGCTGATTTCGTAGTTGTACTGCTCGCGCACCAACCGCACCCGCTTGCGCTCCAGCGGCAGCAGCGCGGTCCTGATGCCGTCCGGCATGTAATGCTCAAAGAACGGATGCGCGACGGGGAGTTGATTGCGCTCATCTCGCCACCATCCAATGAAGATCGCCCGCTTGGTCGGATCCTCCTTGGCTATTTCCCACATGTCGTTGAAGTGGTTGAATCCGTTGGCGGTGGTCTCGTAGATTTGCAATCGATGCGGATATAGACTTGAAGTCTGGGATCTGAATTCGGCAAGGTCGTCGCCGTTGCCGTAGAAGGCGCATTCCGTAGCATGAACGAAATTAGCCGCGCCACCTCGGCCTAGACCGCCCTTGCGAGACTCCCCGGTGCCGGCAATGAGGTATCGGAATTTACTCGCATTTTTAAGGATAAGGAGATTTCGATTATGTCGAACATAATTGATTCGGTACTTGGCCGGGGTTTCCGCGAAGAACACCTCGACGGTTGATCTGAAGTCGTCACGCGCTTCCTCCTTGTGGGTGATGAATACGCCGAGCAGGCCCTTGTGCTCGAAAGCCCAATACATATCCAAGGCGAGGAAGAAGGATGAGATCCCGAGCTGGCGAGCTTTCAATATCACAAAGGTCGTGACGCCCTCGGCAAGCCCGGCCTCGATCTCGCGCAAGAGGTAGCGCTGCGAGCCCAACATCTTGAACGGGACCAGGCCAAAATCCTTGGACTGCACTTTCAGATGCGAGAGGAACGTCAGAAACTTCTCGGTCGGAAACGGCGCAACGCCGGTGTACTCCATGACGAACGCGTCATCGAGATCATTCACCTTGATTTCAGGGGTGTCCGTCATGGAATGTCTTCAGGTTTCGGGGTCGCGTCCCGCTGCAGGGATTCCTTGACCGCCGTCAAATAGGGCTCCCCCAAATCGGACAGGTCCAGCCGGTGATAGATGAATCCCCGCTCAACAAGGCACCACGGATGGTTGCCGCGCATCTCATACGCGGTAAAGCGATAGCCTGTTGCCGGATCTGGCTGCACGAATCTCGTCAGGACTCTCGTCCACGCCGCCCGCCCTCCGTCATCTTCCCATCGGGAAAGATCATCGCGGCGCAGTTCCATTTCCCGCATCAAATTCATGCCGCCACCTCCACCTTTACGAGGTGTCCACACTGCATCGACTGCCCCCGCGGCAGGCATGCAACGCGGAACTTCCTCGGATCCAACGCCCCCGCCCCGAACATTCTACGCGCGGCCCGCCTCGCCTGCTTGGCGGATTTCCACGATCGCGGCAAAAATCCGCAACCCGGTATGCGCGCGAGATCCGTCACCCCGACCAGTTCAGCCGGGATGTGGCGCCCGTTGTGCTCTATGACGATCGCTATCACGCCGCCACCTCCACCTTGCGCCGCGGCTTGCGCCAGCCCTTCGGACGGCCGCCAATGCGCCCGCGCGCGCGAGCGGCGGCAAGCCCGGCCATGGTGCGCTCGCGGATCACGCTGCGCTCAAACTCGGCAAAGGCGCCCATGATCTGAAACATCAAATTGCCGGCCGCCGTCGTCGTATCAATCGCATCGTTGATCGCCCTGAAGCCCACACCGCGCGCCTTCAGATCATCCACGATCTCGATCAAATGGCCCAGGCTGCGCGCCGCGCGGTCCAACTTGAAGATCACGAACACATCGCCGGCCTGGCAGAACTTCAGCGCCGCGGCGAGCTGCTTGCGCTCGCGGTCGCCGCCGCTCGCCTTCTCGGTATAGATCCGCTCGCAGCCGGCCACCGTCAGCGCGTCAATCTGCATGTCAAGGTTCTGATCGATTGTCGAGCAACGGGCGTAACCGATCATCGTCATCGCCCCGCCTCCTGTACGGTTTCCGCCTCGATCGCCAGGTCAACCAGCTCGCCGGCGTGGGCCAGATACAGCGGCACCGTCGCAAGCCGCGCGCCAGTGTCCGGATGCAGAATAACCGCGTGATAGCGCACCATGCGCGAGCGCGTGTTCTCAAGAACCTGCCGCATGTTCATCCGGGGGAAACTGTGCTGGGCCATCGGAACCTCCTGAAACCGCCGTGCGGTCAGTGCGAGTACACGCGCCACAAAACACGGCCGCGCGCCGCTGTCAACGGCCAGCTCCAATCATTGAATGACGGATATCATCATCAAAGCCCCCCGGTCAGACCCGATGCAGTGCAGCAAACCGGGCATAACAACCAGCCAGCCAAACCCCGCGCGCCAAACACCCCCCAAACCCCGCCCAGACGCCCCGCGCAACCACCCAAGCCAAATCCATCAGCGCCTAAACCCAGCAAAACAAGCCGCATCTCGCAAAACCACGGGATGAAATTTTAATTTTGGGGGTAAGAGATGCCGGGCGCCCTTCAATTCGACTCGCGAGACCCATCGAGCGCGCGCCGCGGCCGGGGCGCCAGGGGCTCGGGAGCGGTATCCAAAGGGGTCACCTAACGCCGGATAGCCCCTTCCTTAGCCTTTACAAGGGGTTACACCATCAATAAACGAAGGTTTAAGCCACACGCTAGATCTAGTGGGCTCGCCAGCGGTATCCTGATGGCTCAAATCGAGGCCAAAACCGGCCGAAAACGCGCCCGCTATGTCGGCGACCTGACGTTCTGACATCAATCATACTATCACACGTTCCAAAACGGCGCTTAGAGCGGCCTTTGTGGGGGCTCTGAGAGGGTACTTACCGGATGCGACCTTGTGGATGTGCTCGCGGGCTATCCCGGCTTCCAGGGCTATCCCTCTCATGCTGGTTGCTCGCCTGGCGAGTCGTTCGGAGCGGGGCGAGAACCGGATGGCTCGGAGGCGTCTGAGGATCTCGTTATCGGACAGCATGCTGCGTTATCCCTTGGCTGGAGCCTTTAGGTGAAAAGCAAGGTGAGAAAGGAAGAGAGGGTGCGCGCGCACGTGGCGACGGGCGAGGAAATGCCGCTATTTTGGCTGGTCTGTCAACCCCCCCTCTTTTTCCTCAATGATTTCAATGGCCATGATTCGGCAATGCCTTAATTGAGTGCTTGACAGTTACAAACGAGTAATTACGCTTTGTATCATGAAACGACGTGTGGCGACCCCCGAGCCGACCCGCAAGGCGGTTCTCAAATTGCTGGCATCCGGCCGGGCCTCGTTGCCCGAGGTTGCCGCGCTCCTGGATCTCTCGACTCACCAGATCTGGAACTGGTGCCGCGAGGCGGATCTCGATTGGCGGGACAAGCGCCGGCGCCACGTCTATGGCGAGTGGAAGAAGTTCGAACCATAAGGAATCTGACATGCACCCTAACCGAGGCCACGTACAGCACACCGCAAAATTATTTGAGATAGCTGCAATATCATATTGACTACTGCACCAACTCCGCTATGTTGTGCCTACCAACAACGGAGCAAGCAAATGTCCCTCCACGAATACAATCCCAACATTCGCCCGACTCGCTTTCCAGAGCTAGGTTATTGCAAACACGCTGCAAATCTCTGGCGCATCATCGCTATGGATACCGAATCGGCGGTAGGCCCTCAGTACAAGACCAAAATGGAATTGCTGGCGGATCTCCCGCGCTACGCATCCGACTACGGTTGCGCATAACTAACTCAAACGCGGTTGGCGCCGTAGCGCGGGTTCTCGGCTTTCCATTTTGCGAGATTGCGCGCGAATTCCCGGCACCAAAATAAATTGAAAATAGTTGCAATACCGTATTGACAACAGCAGCAGACCTGCTATCTTACAGTCACGGAAGACGAGAGATGCACTGCCCCTCCGTATGGAGGCCTCGAAAGAGGGTCGAAGGCCCAAGTCTCCCTTGAGGAGACTCCCGGGCTAGACTAGCGGAGATGGGAACCGTGGCCAGTGCATCTCCCGTCCTCTCTTTTCAACTCTGCCCGAATAGGAGCAACCAATGTCCGCCTCTTGCCACACAACCTGGAAAGCCGCGCATACCGCGGCAGTCGAACTCGCTCGCCTCCTGCAGCGGGAAACCGGAATCGAGAAGGCCAAGGAGTTCGGCAAGGAAGTGTTCCGCGTGCACTCCCTGCCGAAACCCGAGAACCGTTGCGGCTTCGAACTGCGGTGCGAGATTGTTCGCCCGTCCGCCCCCCTTTGAAAGGAACCCCCACCATGCATCTCCCGTCCTCTACCAGCACAACGGAGCCAGCAACATGACCAGGATCTATAAACAAGGACCGATCGAGATATGGGCAGTTCCCGAGGTGTGGGGAACCGACTATTGGGTGTATGGCATCAGGAGCGATCCGGTTGTCTGCCCCTCGCGCGGCATGGCGCACGAGCTCGCTGCGGCATGATTGCCGCGCTCTACGTGGCATCGGGCGGCTGCTATTTCGGCCTGCCCGATGTCGACCCATGGGACGAAAGCCGCGACGCGCGCACCTATGCGGGCCCGCATCCCGTCGTCGCGCACCCGCCTTGCCAGCGTTGGGGAAAATTTTGGCACGGGTCGACGCGCAAGCCGCATCAGCACACGCTGGGCGACGACGGCGGCTGCTTTGCCGCGGCCCTGGCGTCAGTGCGAAGATGGGGCGGCGTGCTTGAGCGCCCTCAGGATAGCCATGCTTGGGCTGCGTATGGGCTCGCGAAGCCTCCTCGTGCCGGCGGCTGGGTCAAGGCTGACGATTTTGGCGGCCAAACTTGTCGCGTCGAGCAAGGATTCTACGGCCATTTCTCTAACAAGCCGACTTGGTTGTACGCCGTCAGCGCGGCGCCGCTGCCTGAATTGCGATGGGGCGACGGCGAGCAGCGCGTACACCCGACCGCGCTCGCCAAGCATGGCTATGCCAAGGCGCGGCGGATCGGGATGATGGCCATGATCGGGGGCAAGGACAAGACCAGGATCAGGGAGGCCACGATGCCGGAATTCCGCGATGTTCTGATCGAAATAGCGAGGACGCGGGCATGAGCAACCATCTATATAGATGATATCAACTAAGGGAGCAAAAGCCAATGAGCAACCAATATCAGGCCAAATACGCCGCCGAGCGCAAGGCCGCCGAGGTGGTCCTGCGCAAGGGCCTGGCCACCGTCAACGAGGTGGCGCAATGCCTGGGCCTGCAGCGGCAAACCGTGGCGGTCTGGGTCAAGGGCTGTGACGTTGCCTCACCCCGTCACGCGCGCGTGGAAGCGGCCCTCAAGGCCGCCGCGCCCCGCTCCAGGAAATAGCCATCCTTTGGGATGACGTGGACTCGGTAGAGAACGATATTTTGGGGAATCATACCGTTAACTCCCTTGCTACTAGATGTGGTGCTCATAGGAGTTCCGGGTGATCGAATGGTTTTTGCCAAATCCGCACGCGGTCATCGAAAGCAACCACGGCAGACGGGAAAGGCGCTGAATTGTGATGGCCGCCGAACTTAAGCCGCCCCTTGATAAACTCGATTTCGCCCTTCATCGCGTAGTCGTGCCACCAATTCGTATCCGTTCGGGCCGGTACGAGGCAAGCGACCGTTGCGCCCTCACAGAAGCTCGCCCATGCCTTCGCCATCCAATGACCTATCCCGCGACCATAGGGCGGATTCATCCAACAGACTCCCCGCCAGGGCTGAATGAGGGCATTTTCCTTGACCGTGTAGAACTTGGCGCATTTGGCGTTTTCGGGCGTCGCGCAAACGTCCAAAGTGAAGCCATAGCGGGCGTGGTACTTGTCGAAAAACGCCTGCGGCGTCGCCCACAAGTCCGTCTTGCTGCTGAAATGAACGTCCATCAACATCTAGTAGCTCCGGGAGTTAAGTATATAATTCCCATATTTTGTGGCCATGCCGCCGCCGCTTGTGCCCTCGACCTATCTTCGTGCGGTATCCCGGGGATCCCGCCTTCATAGAAATTGATCCAGCATTCCTTCATGACCGCGCCGGCTCCGTCACGAACTCGTAGATAGCGCGGGCGACCTTCACCACCTCGGCCGGCTCGCCCCCCATGATGACCTTGGTGGCGGCCAGATCCACCGCCCACTTGCGCAGCCCCATGCTGTCTACCGCCGCGCTCACGCGCCGCTCGAACTGTTGCTGCAACTGCGAAACCTGCTGGGCGTTAAGCTGTTCCTGCGACATCCGCGACTCCCTCTTCCTCGACTTGGCTGCTGGTAATATGGTCCATCAGCATATACAGCAGCAGCTCAGTCTGAGCCGCCGGCGCCAGGCGCGCGAGATCCGCGGCCGCCTGCTTGGTGAACGGCACGGAGTTGCGCCGGTACAGCTCCAGCAACAGCGGCAAGTTCATGTTCATTGCGACACCTGCATCACGTCTGCCCTTTCCGGCGGTTTCTGATCCTTCGGCCTGTTGGCCATGGCTGAAATCAACACATGTACTAGTTTACGGTCCGCGAGTGACATGTCCTGCATGTAGCGCGTGACGCCCCCGATGTATCTGTCATTGTACAATTTCATAAGCAAATCAACCTCGTACACGTCGCCTTGCTCCCTTTCCCCCAGCAATGTGCCCGCCGTGGTTCCCAGCGCNNTGAGCTGCTGTTTACTGATTCCCGCGGCATCTGCCACCTCCTCAAGCGTGCGCCCCAACGCCTTTCGCCTGGTCCTGATGCGCACCCCCAGCCGCCTCAGGATCGCCATCGGTCGTATACGCGCCATTATGAGCCCCTATTGTCATTGGCGGCGACCACGCAATGCGGCCCCGCGCTGCACGGCACCATCAGCCGGTATTCCCGGACCACGATGGGCAGATGCGCCATGTCCGGGAAATGCTCCCGGATCCTGACGCGCAACCGCCGGCAGTTCCCCGCGGCCCAGCCGTACCAATCAATCCAATCGTTCATTTCAGTGCCTCCCTTGCCATCGCGCGCCAAACGTCGTAGGGCGTCATCGGCGTTTCCCGGCCCGCCAACACCATCGCTTCCGTCGGCTCCCGCATCGCCTCAATCACGGCGCGCGCCTGCTTCCTCCTGAGATTTTCGGCATGGCATCGATATCCCGTGTCGCCACAGCAGATGGGCCAACAACACCATTGCTATCGTCGCGACACCAGCGCCTATCGCAAAGCCATGAACCCAAACGATCGTATCCGCCATCATGTACGTCCCTTCGGTGCTGGCCAATCTGTCCAATGCGTCGGCAGTGGAAACGCATCGAAATCGGTGTCTATGAATTCATAGTGGTCGGTCATCCACTCGCAGGCGCCGACGTGCTCGTGAAATGCGCCAACTTGCTGTCCCCATGACGTATAGCCGATGATCCATCGCTCTTTAGGAGCCGTTTCAATTGGTTTCCACTCGGTCATGATGTTAGCGTCAGTTCTAAAGCTTCTCTCATCACTCTGTCCTTATTTTAGCGGCCCTGTTGCACTCAGATGGTCTTTGCGAGGGCAAATCTTGCTCTCGCGTCGGCGGCATCCCCCGTCATGACCGCACCCCATGCTTGGCCGGGGTCTCATCCTCAACCGCCGCCTCCAGCAGCGCCATCACGTTGATGTACGTTTCGGTATAGACCCGCGCCTCGGTGCGCACCGCCTCGACCAGCTCCGAATCGCTGGGCGGCCATTTGCGGTCAAACGCGCCGTCCCGCCACACCCCGTTCATGTGGATCTTCTGGCAGGCCCTCTCGATCGCCCAGGCCGGGAATTCCGCCAGGACACGAGCCGCGGAGTCCACCCGGCCGGCCGCGGCAGGGTCGCCCCGTGACCCCATCGACGGATAGCCGCCGTACATTTCCAGCAGCGCCAGCGCCACCCGGTCCCGCTCGCTGTCCCGGTATGGCTCCACTGCCGGCGCAAGATCACGCTGCCGCCGTTCCAGCGCTGTGCGCTCCACGGGCTCCAACGGGCGCCTGAGCTGCCGCGGCTTGCCGGCCTCCCGCCACGATGACCAGGCCAAGCGCGGAATGATCGAATCTGGGTATGGCACCACCACCGGAGGCAGATTAACCTTAACCGGCGCTGCGCTCGTCGTCATCGATCTTCCGACGGAGCTGGGCCGCGAGGCCGGAGAAGCCGCCGAGGGCATTTTGGGGAGCGTTAGTTTTTCCATTTTGTGGTCCTTTCGCGTTCCGAATCCAGTTTCGCCAAGTCGCATCCCAGTCCAGTTTCATACCCCGCTGGCCAGGCTGGGCTTTCCAAAAGTCGTGGAATTTCAACAACTCCTGATCCACCGCGTCTGACGAGCCCAGCCTAGCGCAAGCCTCGCCTCGGTCCTGGATTTGCGGCCGCCAATCCTCCGGCAGGCGGGAGCCGCGCTTGCGTGAAAGTTCTCTGGGCCGCGTGTCCACTCCATGTCGGGTGGACGCCGCACGCTCCATGGAGCGGACGGCGACGATGATCATCTCGATCGGAATGCCGTTTTGCAGCATCTCCGTGATCGTGTCTGCGATCGGCGTATGTTGATTCATGTGATCTAACCCTTTCTATTATCTATCTTTCTTAGTCTCTGTCGGATGGTGAGGGGAGGGTTTGAGGCCACACCCCCCTAACCCCCACCGAACGAATCGATGGACAGGGCAGGGGGACGTGGCCGTAATTCCTGTCGGACGGAGCCGGGTCGGGAATCAGCCATGCTCGGCTTTTATCAGCGCAGTCATCCGAGCTGGCGCGCGCGCCTACACCCTGCCTGCGTTCACCAAATTCTGACCATGGGGTCTTGGAAGTGTTGCGCTCGCGTGCTATTTGCGGGGCAACGGTCGAACGGTTCTTCCGAAACCTGTCTCGATCAGGGCCGGTCTGGGTGAACTCCAGATCGGCCCATCTTTTTAGGCCCGCCCCCGCGATCGTGTCAAGCGGGGTCATTCCGCGGCCTCGTGGTTGAACAGCGGCGCATCGCACGTCGCGCGAATCGCCGGTGATGATGCGAACGGTCAATATCGCACCCCTTGCGCCCGGTGGTAGGCAGGCCGCGCGAACAGGTGGTAGGCCCACCAGAGCGGGTTGGCGAAACTGTGCCGCAGGATGATCACGCCGCCCTCCTGCGCACCTTGACACTGATGCCGTGGTGCGCACGGCCGATTACGCTTATTGATTCGTGATCCATGAACGATTCGCGAATCTGGTTCACATGCGATCCGATGGCGGCGGCGCTGGAATCGCGATCGTTGCCGTACACGATAGCGGCGATCTCGCGGCGCGTGATGCCAGGGCGCTTTTCCACGAGGTCAAAGATTCGCGCCTTCAGCGGCGACATGGCCACCCCATATCGTGTCTCCTTCAGAACCGCGCCGCATGTTTTGCAACATTTCATTTGCTTATCCTCTCATGCTCGCCGGCGCGTGCCGGACTGAATTTGAATATCGGCTTGTACTCGTTGCAAACCTTTTGCCATTTGACGGAGCCCCACAACTTCGGAACGGGGCGATTTACGACGACGGTGCGCTCCGCGAGCTTCCGTTCCGCGCGCTTTCCCCGCGCCCGCGTCTCCTGGCCCATGATCACCGCCAGCATGATCTTGCCGCGCTCAGTTGGCCACCAATTGCCGGACCTTTTCTCAATCAGCTTCAATTTGCGCAGTTCACATAAGGCTGACCTCACGGTCGTTGGCAGGTAGCCCACCTTGCGCTCGCAGAGGTCAATCGATCTGCACGGGCCAAGCGTCACAACGGCCTCTAGCGTTGTCCTCACGAACAGGGAGAGCTTCACTCGCATGGCCACATCCACTTATGAATAGTTCCCATCGCGAAGGACCGTAGCTTGGGTAAGTCGCTCACTCGCATGGGGTCACCGTCACGCGGACGCCCGCCACATCAGCCCAGCGAAGCGTAATTTGACGGACGTATTTCTTGGAGTCGCCCAGGATGACGTAATGCGCCACGAGCAAATCAACAGCCGCCTTCTCACGGTTGGCCACATCCCAAGACATAGTGCTTTCCGAGTCGCTCACCTCGATCAGGATATCCACGCGCTCGCGGATAGAGCGTGGGTGCTGCGAGCGCAGCATGTAGCCCGCCTCTTTGATCCACGCGTTATATTCCGGCGTGCGCACGCGTCCGGTGCGGCCTTTGCCGTTGAAAAACAGATTGTTGGTGGACGGCGGCATTGGCAAATTGATCACCACGCATTTCGAGTCCGTAGCGAATCGCCCATCTGCGTCAAAGAAATTCATAGGTCCGTTCGTCTGGAAAAATATTTGCAGGCGAGCGCGTATTCAGGGACCATGTTGCCCGGTTTGCCCGTTATCTCCCTGAACTTTGTGCACCGGGCGGGCCGGATTTTGTCTTTTTTTGATTCGTGACTCGCGCACCCTCCGCAGCGCGCACCCTCCGGCCCCGTGCCGCCGAAATGTGCCTGACCGGCGTGAGACTGCCGCGCCAGATTGTCTGCCGGTGCCTCGAATAGACCTAGCTCTTTGAGAATCGTCATCGCGCATCCTCCTCAAAAAAGTCGTGAGCCGTGACCGCGCCCTTGCAAGCCTTGATCAGCCTGGCCACAAGCGCCAGGCTGGGCGTCTGTTGTCGCCTCTCTATGCGGCACAGAGATGGAACCGAGGTGCCGGCTTTAAGGGCAAGCTCCTGCAGTGTGATTTCATTGCGCTCGCGGTATTTACGTAACGGGTGATTTGTCATACCTCACCGTGGCATAGAAAATAATTTGTGTCCAGCGCAATTTCCTCTTGCGTAAATTTTCATGGAGTGTAACGTGGTCCGCATCAGAAACGCAAACCCGGTGGTTCCCATGCGATACCAGCTCTACATTATCACGGCCATTCTTGCCCTCATCGCCGCGGCGCCCGTCGCCGTATTGTCCCATCTGATCTACTGGGGTTGAGCCATGTTCGTATATAGTGGCGCCTACTATCATTACGTCACCGGAATCACCGCGCACACCAACGGTGACGCCGCGTTAACGCTGACTTTCAACGGGAAACCTTCACAATATCATACTCAGCATCATACTCAGCACAACTCGGCTAAAATTGTGCTGTTTATGGAGGACAAGGATTTGGTTGACCGCCTGATCGTAGCAATCAACGGTGCTGCGCCTGCGCCCGCTCCCGAGAGTCATGAGGACATTGAGCTATGACCGCCAAATGCGCCCCCGAGCCCCGCTCATCCGTTCTCTACTTCGTCGAACAACGCTCGCCCCGCGTTCGTGGTACATGGTTCGGGGAACTTGACCGCGACACAAACAACCGCCAATCCACCATTGACGCGATCCGCACCGGCGAGGTGGACCCGGTGAAGGTCTTGGAGGTTGACGAGCGCGCGGGAACGTGTCGCGATGTGACGGACGAAATCGTGGCGCAGGCTGACCGCGAGGCCGAGCCGCGCACGCTGGCGGATCGCATCGAATGGGAGCGCGACCACGAAAGGGAACTGCGGAAATGACGATGACGCTTGCCGAGGAAATCAACACGATGCAGGCCCGGCTACAACGGCTGGAACTCAAGAACGAGTCGGACGTGCTGATGATCGGGATGTTGCAGGACCAGAACGCAGAGCTCACGCATGAGCTATCCGCCACCAAGACGCGGTATGAGCTGCAACTGGCCACGCTGCGGCGGGAGCGCGACTCTGCCAACGACAAGGCGAGCAAGGTCAAGATCCTGCTCGACGACACGGCGCGGCGGCTCATTGCCGGGCTGGGCGTGATGAAAGCAGACGATCTTCCGCGGGCCATCAATGGCAGCGACGACAAGCGGTTACCGGACGCCAGTTTCAGGGAGATTGCACGATGACATCGCAGGAAGAAGCAACGGAAATGCTCTTGGATTGGCAGCGCCGCGGAAGGCCACTAGCTAAACCGGACGGACACCGCAAGGTGGTGCTGGCAAAGATGGTGGAGCAAATGCCGGACACGATTGACGCTTATTTGAACGTGCTAAACGCAATCCGCAAGGTTATGAGGGAAACGGCACTGTGATCCGCGCCGCGGCCATCGCGCTGACCCTGCTGCTGCCCGTCCACGACCAATGGTCCAATGGCTCGCCAGTGCCGGCCTGGATCAAGCAGTATTGCTGCGGCCCGGATGATATCCACCACTACCGCGGGGATCAGGTGAGGGTGACGCCGGAAGGCTTCATCCTGCCGGACTATCCGGACGCGGTTCCGTTTGAGAAGGCATTGCCGTCCATGGACGGCGACTACTGGGCGTTCTTCAAGGTTTATCCAGGAGGTGGTATGACATCCGTCATATGCTTCTTCGCGCCACCAGGGAGCACTTAAAATGTCTATCGGTCCGATGAAACCAGGCATTTACCGCGACATGGACGCGGCGACGTACTTTGCGGACCCATGCGAGGGGCCTTCCTTGTCACAATCCCTCGCCAAGGTGATCTTGGAGCACTCATTGCTGCATGCCAGGGCAGAGCATCCAAGAATGGACGGCGTGAATCTGGACGATGACGACGAGGCACCGGAGAAATACGTCAAGGCTCAGGCCATCGGGGACGCGGCGCACCGCATCATGATTGGCCGCGGCAAGACGCTGGAAATTATTGAGGCGGACAGTTTCCGGAGCAAGGAAGCAAAGAAAGAACGTGATGCGGCGCTGACCGTTGGCTGCATGCCTATTTTGTCCAAGCATTACTTTGATGCGACCAGGATCGCCGCGGCGGGGCGCGTGCAGCTTGATCACCACGAATACAAGGATTCCTTCACGAGCGGCTCCGGCGAGGTGGTGCTGATATGGCAGGAGGATGGCGTCTGGTTCCGTTCCATGTTGGACTGGCTGCACGACGATTTGCTGACGGTTGACGACTATAAGACCAGCGGCATGTCGATGGCTCCGCACCTCCTGGGGCTCCGCGCCGAGTCCGCTGGCTGGCATATTCAGGCCGCTTTCATTGAGCGCGGGATGGACGTGCTGGACCCTGACAACGCCGGCCGCCGCACGTTCCGTTTCATCGCGCAGGAGCAATATGCGCCCTTCGCCGTGAGCGCGATGCTGATGGATGAGGCTTGGCTGACTATGGGCCGCAAGAAGGTCAACCGGGCGGTTGACTTGTGGAAATCCGCGATAAAATCCGGCCGCTGGCCCGGTTACCCCGCGCGCGGCGTGACGCCGGAATATCCGGGTTATAAAGAAAAGCAATGGCTGGGCCGGGAACTGTCCGGCGAGTTCGAGGAAATCGAATCACTGATGGGCGGTTGAGATGAACAAAATTGCACGAACATTCACCGATGCGCCGGGCGTTCGAAATCGCGTGCCGCTTCTGATCGGGGTCATGTCGCCATCTGGCGGGGGCAAGACCTATTCCGCGCTGCGGCTTGCAACCGGCATGCAGGAAATCATGGGCGGCGATATCTACGGCATCGACACAGAAAACGGCCGGATGCTGCACTATGCTGACCAATTCAAATTCCGCCACGTCCCGTTCTCGCCGCCGTTCGGATCGCTGGATTATCTGGAAGCCCTGCAATACTGCAACAAAAAGGGCGCGCGGATTACTATCGTGGACAGCATGAGCCATGAGCACATAGGCGAAGGCGGCTATCTTGAAACCGCCGAGAAGGTGATAGATCGCATTGCCGGCGACGATTACAAGAAACGCGAGCAGGTCAAGATGCTCGGATGGGCCACCGCCGGGCCGCTGCGTCAGAAGATGATCGAGGGCATCAAGCAACTGGACGGCTGTTTTATCTTCTGTTTCCGCGCCAAGGAAAAGACCAAGCCGGTGCGGCGCGAGAACAAGACTGAGATCGTGGACATGGGTTTTATGCCGATCGCAGGCGAGGAATGGGTTTACGAGATGGCCCTGAATTGCATGTTGGAGCCGCGCTCGGATGGCGTTCCCACCTGGCGCTCTGACCACGTTGGCGAACGAATGATGATGAAACTGCCCGCTCAATTCAAATCCATATTTTCCGAATCCGCCCCGCTCTCCGAATTCATCGGACGGCAATTAGCCGCATGGGCCAGGGGTGGTGAGTCAGCCGCGCCGGAGACCCTAGCCCCCAGCCCCACCGGCGCGGCTGACGACTATTGGAGTCGATGGGATGCCATCATCGCGGAGTCGACCAATGCCGATCAGTTGTCGAAGGCTTGGACCGACCAGATCGATGAACGCAAAAACGTCGCATGGACCGAGCAGCACCCGTTCAGGCCGCTGCAGGCCAAGGTCAAGAAGGCCGTGGAGTTTTTGAAGAAAGGCCATGCAGAATGAATGTCCTTAGAACGTTTTCCATCTTAGCCCGCGCGCTCGTTTGCGCCGCGCCGAATATGCTCAACTGCGCCCGGCTTGGAACAGCGTCAGCGCGCCAGGGATATGCTCGCCAAATTGGGGATTAAATAACATGGAAATCAACGGAAAACGAGTTGTGGATGCCACCAAGCCGATCAAGATCACGATCACGCCGAAGGACATTTCCAAGGGCGATAACAAAAACCCCTCCGGCTGCGCAGCGGCTCAAGCCGCCATGCATTCGGTGCCGGATTGCATCAGCGCGCGGGTTCATATCGGCCGCGTCTACATCGAGCAGGAAAAGCGTTGGGTTCGTTATAACACGTCAGACGCGCTGCGCACTGAGATCGTGGCTTTCGACCGAGGCGGACAATTCGAGCCCGGCGAGTATACGCTGCGGCCAATCAGCGCCAACGAGACGCAGGAAGGACGAGCCAGGAAGCGCGGGGAAAAGAACCGCAACCAACTAGACAGGGGCACAAGGGCGAAGAAAAGGAACCGTGTTCTGATCGCCAAGGTCAAGCGCCACGAGGTCACCGGTATCAGGCCCAAGGGAGCGAACAGGTGATGGGCGGTTTGCGCAAGTCATCTCCAAGCGTAGACGAAATGAAGATTGCTGCCGACCTGACTTCGCACGAACACTTTATGGGCACATGCGCCGGAGGTTTCCCCCAGATAGCATTTGAAGATCAGTGCCGGTTTTGTGGTGCAACCGGGAATGACGAGTGCAAGCGCATCGTTGAGCGGTGACAAGGCTGCTCTTCTAGCGGTGGAAGAGCACGGTCCCGATAGCGACGACAGCGGACACGATGGAAACCATGATGTATAGATTCTGCGTGTTCTTCGCTTCCTGCGTCTTGGCCAGAAGATCAATCGCCTTTTGATGCTCCTTCATCAGCGCCTCGAAGTATTCCCGGTCGCTGATGGGCATGTCATCACCTGTGATTAACGGAATCTTTCTGGCGCATTGCATAAATCTCTTTGGTCAGAGGCGAATTGCCGGGTACGTTGTTGCCGTAGAAAATATGCCCGTTTTTCAGGCGGCCGTTCTGCGCTATCATGGTGATGATGAGCAGAACCGCTGTGCAGATCAGCAGCAGCAGGTTGGAGACGGGCGATATGTCGTTCATGGCTGCGATGAACGATGATCCGGCGGCGAGGATATAGGCGATCCGCCGCATCTTTCGTATCCAACTTTTGTCCATCCGGCAAACCCGGTCTTTCTGTACTCGCTGCATGATGAACACGAGCATTAATGAGCACAGGAACAAAATGTAATCACATGCGTCTGTTATCCATGGGTGTTGCTCAATGCACATTCTCCTAATCCTTAGACAGAACGTGAGATTTCAAGATGCTTAGAAGTTTCAAGCATATCCACTTACCGGCCATTCCGACAGCGAAACCCGTCATGAGCAACGGGAATCCAATGTGAGACCCGACGTGTTCGAAGAAAAATTGCGCGGTATAGTTGGCGGTCAGCCCCCCTACAACCAGGGAGGCAATCAATTCCCACGGCTCAGGCTTTTTCATTGCATATATGATCGAGAGGCCGCCTGAGCAACCAGCAACGATCAGCCTGAAATTCAGCCCTAGGAAGTCATCCGGCATTTGACCTCCTTTAACGGTGCTCCTGCAGCATCGTAGTCAATATCACTGCATCCCGCACAGTGAAGTGGTTGGCGCTCACGGCCAAATCATCAGGTAGCTTTTGGCACGCAATGTAGCCTTCGCCAATGAACTCACTGCAGAACCATGATGCTGGATCCCGCCAATCGCGGTTGCGGTATAGCGGGAGGAAGAACGAGAGAATGGACCGCCAGTCGTAGGGCTTGCCCACCTGGCTCAGGAGAAAGGCATAGAATCGCCGGTCCTCCTCGTCCGTGGCGGGAACCGTAAAATACTGCTCCCTCACGAACATCCCGTGGTCGTAGTCCGCCGGGCGTATCTCGACGCCGGAGGTATACCAAGACCCGATGTGCCGGCCGTCCGGCAACACCGCCTCGATGTGCGTTGGCCAGAACTCATACTGCGCGTACTGGCAAAGCTTGGTGAAGATGCCGGAGTGCTCGACGGCGCGGACAATCATTGGACGGTCGAGTCGGTGGTCGGCGCGGCCGCCGCGGCCGGAGCCGCACTCAGGACCGGCGAATTCGGCTTGCCGGCGGTGATGTGGTTGATGAACTCCGCAACGGTGGCCCAGAGATTGCTTTGGTTGCCGGTGGCGATTGCGTTCAAGGCGTTCTCGATATCGGGCAGGATCAGCGGCAGGATGGTCTCCAGCGGGACGGTCACGGCAGCGGCGCCGGGCACGAACAGCGAGATTCCGGTAAGCAGCGGCCCCTCGATCTTGGCGAGGGATTCAATGACCTTCTCTGCGGTCGCGGCGGCGGTGGTGAGGGTGGTGGTCATGGTAGTCTCCTGCTGGTTGTTAACATCCGGCCGCCCATCGCGCCGAGCAGCGCCCCGGTGCCGGCGCTGGGCTCCAGGACCCGGTTGCCCGGCCGGATATCGGCCAGATCGACGGCGCGTTGGGCCAAGTCCTTGGGCGTCTGGAACAACTGGTTGACCGTTTGGACCTTCACCCCGGCCTTCAGCGAGGCCTGCATCGCCCGGAACGCGGCATCGTCCACGGGCTCCGGTTTGGGCGAGCCGGTGGGCTCCGCAGGCGATCCTAGAGGGGTTAGAACGAAGCCGGTGACCTTACCGCCCTTTCCGGTCTCGCGGACCCGGCCTTCTTGCTTCGCTATCGCGACTTCGGCCGCAGACATGATGCCGTTGAACTTGTCAAACGGGACATTGGCCCGGTAACACCTTTCGCCATAATTGACCGGGTTCAGGATCGTCACCGTGACCTTGTTGACCTTCTGGATGTACGACCAGCCTTGGTAAAAGTGCCACGACTTAATCGCTCCACCGACTTCCGGCCGGGTCTGATCGGCTAGGGTGCCGCCGGCCTCGTCAAGCATGGCGCGTTCATAGGCCAGCTGGTTCTCGTAATGCTCGATCCAGCGAAGGCATGACGCGATCGACCGCTCATATCCTGGCACGACCAGATCGCGTGCCTGTTCCGCCGTGATGATGTTGCCTTCGAGTGCCGACCATATCCCCATGTCGCCTTCGTATTGGGAGGCGGGCGGATCGCGGGGATAGTCGGCCAGCGGAAACTTGAAGGAGTTATAGCCTTCCCGATTCGCGAGGTAGAGCGCGGCGTCTCGGGCGTCAGAGGGCGTGCCATCGGCGCGCTTGCCGGTCATCGTCATCACTCGGGACCACGCGGCCAGAAAGGTCTTCGAGTTCTTCAGGGTTTTCTCCGCCTTCCTCAGGTCGGCCTCGATGCCCTTGATCCGGCGTGCCCGAACCGCGGGGAGTTCCTTGTATTTGGCGTTCTGCAGGCATCCTGCGGCGCGATCGGCCCAATAGCTTGATTGCTTCCAGTCCTCGAACCGTTCTGACCGTTCCGTGGCCCGCTCGACCAACGACTTATCTTCGTCGCCGATCTCTCCGGCGATCTCGATCGCCAGATCTTCGCGGGCCGGCGTCCAGCACGGCGCGACCCAAAGTTCCTGCTTAGGCGCCCATCTGAATCCGGCCGCCTTCACCTTCGCGTAGGTCTCCGCGTCGAACCGCGGTCCGTAAATCCGGAGCTTGTTGTCGTCCGGGCTGTATGTCGCCGTGTATGTCATCGTTGCCCTTTCCTGAAGCTTGGCGCTTCGTATACGCTTTCATACGGCTTTTGGAGGGGATGGTGGGACAAAATCCCAATCTACCAGGCCTTTCCCGTCTATTTGGAGGGCTTTTGCCGCGGCCAAGGTCAGGTCGATGCCCGCCTTGTTGGTCTTGCGGCCGGTCATGTCGGTCCCAGTCTCTGCCTGCGGCCGGGTGCCGTTCTGCCAGTAGGGGTCATTGATGTTCCACGGGCCAATGTCCACGATCTTGCATACGCAGGACCCGATTTTGCTGGTCACGCGGACATCGGGCCGTGGATCCGGGAAATGGAACGGCAGCGCCACGCCGGGCGCGTTGTCGTCGATCGGGCCATAGGGCGGATAGGCGGAATGAGGGCCGCCGAACATGGTCGCGGTGATGCCGGACTGATGCGCCGGCGCGCCGCTCTCGATGGGCGGGATCGCCGGGGCCGCGGGCGTGGTCTTGGCAGACACCGGGCCGCCGGCGGGGAGGGCCACCGCCTTGGGCCACCAATATCCGATCAGGCCGAAGGTGGCGCTGGCCTTGGGTAGCGATTCGATCCGAACCGCGTCGTTCTCGTTGCCGCCCAGTGTGGACACCGTGGTCGCGTCCTCGCCGGCGTAGAAGCCAACGTGGCCCAGGCCGGAGGTGGGGGCGCCGCGCCAGAACACGGCGAGCGCACCGAGGGCGGGCTTGGGGATCTGCACGAAATCCGCGCTCGATCGGAAGGACTGCGAGGATGCGGAGCGGGAGCCGGTGACGCCGCACGCCTCCAACGCCGCATTGGCGAAGATGGCGCACCACGGATCGCCTTCCGCGCCGCAATGCGCCAGCGCGATGTATTTGCCGATTCCCTGGTTGTTGCCGGTTTCGTGAAACCCAACCTCATGCTGCGCCCAGGAGAACCAGGCGGGGATGGTGGAGGCGGCGGGGGCTGGGGCGGGGGGATGTGCTGCGGGCGGGGGGACTACGGCGGGAACGGGGACCGGCGCTGGCGGCGGGATCGCCTCGGGCGCAGATGACGGAGAATCCGGAGTCTGAGCTCGCGCCAGCGCCGAATCGAGAGCCCCGATTAGCCGCCACATCAAGCTCGCCATGCCGACAAACACGATCACAGCGGCCCAGGGGAAGTTTTGGAAGGCTTCCAGAGCTTGCAAGGCGGTTGTCATGATGGAAACGGCGTGGTGATCAAAGTGCAAGATTGTATGGTCCCGTTGTGCCCGGAAACCGAAGTGAGTAACGCGGCAAAGTGGTGCCCGTCTGGCGTGTCTGTATTGGCTATGCTGGTAGCGTTGGCTTGATAATTAGCCGCCGCACTTTGCACAGTACCAATGTTTCCAGTTGAGACCGTAGTGCTATCTAAACCAATTCCGACGTTCACAATAGCTCCCGCTGTGACGGAGTCGTCGAGTTTGTATTCAGGTTCGTCAGTCATTGAGTTCTTTCAGCAGGCGGCAACGCCCCACAAGACCGGTGCAGTTCCGGTGAGGTGTGGGGAGGCTGTGATGATCTGATTGGGACCGCAGTAGGTGGTGGCGTTTGCGTTGGTAATGGATGCAATTGAGGATAGGCGGGTGGCGGTTTCGTTGGCGTAGACCCAAGTGAACCCCACATTGGCGTCGATCTTGATGTTATTGGCGGAGCTTAGCCCCGCGGTGATTATGTTTCCATACACCGACACAGCGCTCATGCTCTGGCCACTGGAACACCCGATGTCCAACTGCGCGTTGTGGGCGTATTGACCCGAGGCTGTTTGTTCCTCAAAGAAGTTGTTGGAGATGGTAATGGAGGAGCCGTTTTTGATGCATACCCCAGCGGCTAGGGTTGTGGAGTTGCCGGAGAACAAAAAGTTGCCAGCCGTGGGGGTGTCGATCAGAATGGCGAAGGTGCTGACGCCTAATAGGCGGTTGTTGGTGATTTGGTTGCTATCGGCGGTTTGGTTTAACCAGATCCCACCTTCAATAAAGTTGTTATCGATGCGATTGCCTTGGGTGCCCACGCCATCCAACACTAGAGAGTAGAAACCGCCCGCACTCTCCCCTAGGCTGAGGTTGCGGATGTTCAAGCCAGTGAAGCCACCGGGACCTGCGGACGTGGCGTCAAACCAAATGCCGTAGGAACCATAACGCGGGAAGTTGGTGAAGTTGGTATCAGTGCCGAGGCCGAAGCCTTGCCACGTGATGCCTTTCCAGGTAACACCACTTTGAAGGGCATGGATGCCGATAATGGTTCCGGCCATTGATGGATCAGTTACCAACATGGACCCGTTGCCACCGCCAGTGATGTTAATTGGATGGTCTAGCAACAATGACCGGCCGGTTGCGCCAGATTGTTTGATCAAGTAACCACGAACCGGAAACGCCAAAGTGATTGGGGTTATATATAGAGTACCAAATGGTGGAGTGCCAACAAAGGCAGCATTGATAGCAGCAGTGTCGTCGGTGCCGTAAACCATAAAGGCTGCTTGGGTTAGGGCAACAGCGGTGACGGTCGTGGAGGCATTGGCGGCGAGGGCGACATGAGTGGCGTCGGTGAAGGTCAGGATGGTGGTCGAGAGGCCAGCCGCGGCAGGGCCTGCCCCAGGGACCCATATGCTCTTGCCGACATCGCCGGAGGTGAACGCAGCGGCGGTGGCTGTGAGGTTTGGGGAACCGGAGCTTATGGAGATGGTGCCTGTGCTGAGGATGGCGGCGTTAGCAGCGGTCCCGTACCAAGTGACATTGGTGTAGCCCAAGACGGCAGTGCACGTGGATGGGGATAGGGAACACGCGGCGTTGAACAGCGCCGTAAATGTGGTGTGGACAAAGTTGCCGTTGGTACCGTTGGAGGCGAGGACATCGTTGGTAGAGTTGGTGGAGTTGTTGGCGCCAGTGCCTCCAGCGGATGTGGGTATAGGGCTGGATTGTGTAGCAAAAGGACCAAAGGCAGCGCCGTTTGTCTTGGTGCATATGATGGCGCCGGTTGCCGTGTTGGTCAGGCAATCGCCGTTCATGACGAAGCCACCGAAGTTGCCGCCGCTGTTGTACTGGATCGAGCCGTTGACGCCGCCCGGCGTTGCCGCCGCCCCGTTGTTGCAGGTCGTGCCGTTGTCCGCGAGGACGGTAGTGGAGTTGAATTTGACGCAATCACCGGGGACAATGGGGCCAATTACGCTGACCGGCGTTTGCGCGCGGGCGCCGAGGGTGGCGGCGATCAGGATGGCGAGGGCGAGGAGGATGCGTTTCATCAGGTGTAATACTCGTCTATGACGATGACGTTGGAGCCGGCCGCAGACGCAATAGCAAACATAGCATTTGTCCACGCCGGGGTGTTCGGAGGTCCAAACATCACGCCTTGCGACGGCTGGATGGTGACACCGGTGCCAACCGCGATGGAGATGGCGGGACCAACCCAAAGCGTAATCGTCGAGCTCGGATTGAACACGTAGAGGCCGAGGCGCTGCAGGTTTGCGGATGTGACTTGGATGGCCACGTTGCTCACAAGGATGGGCGTGCCGTTGGGCAGGACCAGTTGGTTCGGACTCGGATAGGTGCTCGCCATCAGAATGCCCTGCAATTCCCGCACGCCTTAATTGATTGGCGCATCGTACCCCCAAATGTTGATAGAAATATTCGAGCCCAGCACGGCCGCGCCGGTGGACACGCTGGGAACGCTGCCGCCGCTCGAAGCGGGCAGGCACGGCTCGTAATGCTCGCTCGCGATGGTGCCTCCTGCCACCGCAACGGACCCGTCATAATCGAACTCGGAACCGAGGCCGCCTACGACAATGACTCCGACTCGGCCCGCGGCGCCGCCGCCGGTGACGGACCAACCGCACATATAGATCAGGCGGCCGGTGGTGACATCGCTCATGCTCGCGCTAAGCTGCGAGCCGGTGCCGGTGATGAAGCCGTAATTTGGCTTTCCGCCAACCGGCAAGCTGGCGAAAGATCCCGCCGCCGGCGGCGTGGTGCCGGAAATATGGATGTCCTGGCTATAGGCGTTTTTCAGGAACGTGTAGGCCGCGCCCACGATGCCGCCGATGATCGAGGCTACGATCAGGGCGCCGTACCATCGGTAACTGAAGAATCTCATCTGACGAGCCCATGAATGAAGGCGGTTGAGGACGGGGTGAGCGTTGCGCAGGAGGTGGACGAGATCGCGACCGAGATGCCCGTGGTGAACGCTTCAAAGGGTCCGGGGGCGTAGCTGACGGAGCCGAGGCCGCCGGCGCCGATCGGGATGCAGGAAACCAGGTTTCCTGGGGCAGTGCCGGGCGTGGTCGCGCCGCCGGCTGGGATCGTCGGGGAATTGAAGATCATCAGCCAGCACGCCGCGGTGCAGACGGCATAGGCGGAAACCAACTCACCGTAGACCGCCTTGAGAACCACCCCAGAAGCGGCGGGGCCAGCGACGATCGGAATCAGGGGGACGCCCTGAGCGCGGGCGGCCGGTGCGGCAGCAAGGAGAAGAAAGGCAATCGTCGCGATCAGTTTCCGCATTATCCTCTCCGGAAGTAGAGCAGCGTTTGAGGCAGCACGAACACGATGGAGAACGCGATGGCCGCCAGAAGGCGGTCTCTGGTGGGGTCCACCACGACGGTATAGCCCCAGATCCCGGCCCCGGTCAGGACCGCAATCAGGAGAAGTGTCCGGGTGGCGGCAATCGCGGCGACGGCGCGGGCCATCTCGATGAAGGATGGGTTGACGCCATCCTCGACGGGTCCGGCGGGCTGCTCATCAGCAAATAGCTTCCTGATTTCAGTCACTTGTCAAAGAATCCTCTCTCAACATCTCCACCCAGGATCCGGTGGCGGATTGCCAGTAGCTTGGTGCCGGCGTTGATGGCGCTCAGTTTGTCCGCCCGGCTGGATTTGTTGCTCTTGACGATGCGGCGAACAGCCATTTCCAGCTCCTTCAGAAGCTCATCTTCCTTGCCGGGAGCGACGTTGACCTGATCCATGAGATCAACGGCATAACCTATTGCGGCGGCTGTGACAATGCGGAGTCCGCTCCTGGGGCGGCCAGTGAGGGGTTAGTGAGCGCCGAACGGACGAGCGATGCGGCCGGAACCGCGCGCTGTTCTGCGACGGCGGGGGCGTTGGCCTGGGCTATCGGGCGGCCGATGGGCGATTCGATGCGGATCAGGGCTTCAAGCTCCCGGATTTGCCGGTCGGTGAGGTATTCCGCTAGGTGTTTGGCGATAAATCCGCCGCCGGCCACCGCCGCACCAGCGCCAGGTCCCGCCCCCATGCCCATCAGGATCGAAGTGCTTGCGGAAACGGGGCCGGATGGTGCGAATTTACCTACTCGACGGGCACCGTTGGTCAGCCATGTCCCCATGACGATCTCTTCCATCTGATCGCGCGCCGCCTGGGACATGCCGCGACTCTTCTTGTCGCTATCGAGGATCTTGCGGATTTCCTGCCGCGCGGTGTTGACGCGGTTGGCGCCGGATCCGGGCACGCCGGCCCGGTGCTGCCCGTGAACGGACGCGTCCTCAATGGTTTCAAGTTGCTTGTGGATCGCCCAAGAGTGTTGCGAGTACCGCAATATGGCCGCGTCCCGCGCCGGATCGCCGGACAGGACGTGTTGCTGCGGCACGTTCGACAGGTAGTTGTCAATCGCGTCGATGGCCCGCCGTGCGGCCTCTCTATCGGTTGGATTGGTGGCTGGCACCCGGTTCAAGATCTTCCGCACCCCATCCAGATCCCCAATGGTCGCGGACCCGTTGACGGCCAATTCTTCAATGGCGCGATAGGTCTGCGGCGCAAGGTAATCGCGGAAATTGGAGGCGTGCAGGTCGTTTTGCACGGTGGAAAGCAGGTCTTGCGTCCCCTGCGGGCTGATTCGGGTGTCGGACTGTTCGAGCATGCGGTAGCCGGCGCGCGCGGCATCGCGGATAGTCTCCCGCGTCGGCAGTTGCGCCGCCAGCCGCGTCAGATTGCGCTCCGCTGCCGCGGTTGCGCCGGCCGGCCCGGCCAGGCTGCCCACCATGCGCGCGCCGGCTTCC
>QGNH01001265.1_pt5 | contig 26067 bp, 50 predicted proteins | sample 1735481 | NCBI WGS metagenome assembly QGNH01 (sample SAMN09239004, study PRJNA386568) | Viral metagenome, whole genome shotgun sequencing project.
CAAGCAGCAAGAACATTCAGAGCATCTTGGGGACCTAAAACGCTATCAATATAAAGGTTCTTCTTCCAAAACTTACACTTACTCGCTACATACCCATTCGCTACCTTATCATCAGCAGGCAGAGAGTTCCCAAAAGGAATGAATATGAAGGACGCATTCGTATTATCGAAAGTCTCCGCTAAGGACCTACAGACATGATCAAAAGCCTGGGATTGGTAAGAAGCAGTATCAGAGTTAGGAATAAGAGAGCCATTGATAACAACTGCTATTCGCTTGGTATATAAATCAAGGGAACGGGAGGCAAAGGATTGTGTAATAAAATGTAGCCCTTTGTCTTTATCTGGGGTAAGGGCAAAAGTGAAGTCTGGGCAATATTCAATGCGCGGTTTAATATTGATGTGCGACTTTAATATTGAGAAGGACTTGCTATCTCTTACTATGATGGTTGAGAAGAGGTTGGGAGTGTCTTCTGTAATGTCTTCTGGTATTGATACAGATAAAGCAATTCTTTTATTGGCATTTTTTATATCCTTGAGGAACTGCCCACCCAAGACATCTCCGCCACCTAAAAGACATAAGTCAGTGGGAATAGAGAGTTTATCAAGAAAATTGAATGAAGAATTAGGGAAGACGAGAGGGAAGGCTAATTTATAGGCTTCATCGCCAACATTCCTGTGATTATACCATCCTAGAACTTGCTGGCGATCCATTCGATTTTACGTTCCGCTGAGTGAAGGACAACGTGAATAGTAAAGCCGTGCGGAACGATCTTATAATCGAAATGATCTGCTTGGGCGTGACAGACAGGAATGCCCGACACATCTCCGAGTTTTATCCATACAGCGGTCGGAGTAAAGCCAGTATTGACGTTTATAGTTGATGGAGCGCCTTGTGAGATTATAATAGTCCCAGATTCGACGCCACGGATTTTATTGATGATGAATGAGATAAAGTTGAACATTTTAGCGGTACCTTTGTGGATGTGATGGAGCATATGAATAAAAACCTTGGAGAATTGTGATATGTATTTATAAAACTCTTGACTGTTGAATTATAGCAGATACAATGAAGAAAAGGAGTAGAGAAATGTATCCAGGCGAGCACTTCCAAGAAGCAAAAGAATTGGCTAAAAAATTACAAATCCATAGATTAACTAAAAAACATCTTGAAATAAAAGCCTACTTATTGGCCGAGAAGGACGGATTTATAAAAGATAAAACATACTATTGGGAACGGGCGCAAGAATATTATAGTAGGTTAGGTCACGATCCTTACAATATAAAGGAATGAATTATGAACTTTTTAGAAAGAGATAAAGATAACGGCATTCTTATTCTCACTGGACTATTCGTAGCAATATTCATTGGAGGATTGATTTACTGCTACTTCACTCAACCGCCTCCTAAGTCCCTTGAAGAAATTAGAGCAGAGCGCATAGATAAGTTCCATGAGGCGGGTAAAGACGGACAAGCATTCTTGAAGGGACTGGTAGGAAAATGAGTATGATATTCCCAAAAGCAGAAGAGATAAGGAAAATAGCCAAAGAAGAGGTAGAGAACATTGGTAAAGAAATCTATCAATATATAATAAGCCATACAGAGAATATTGAGAAAAGAATTAGAGAAGACGTTAAGAAGAACTTAGCAGCGAGCATAGATTGGCATTGGAACGACGACTTGAATGTTCCTACGGTAGAGAAAGGGGAGGTTGTTCTAAAAGAGTTCAAGAAGTTCTTCGAGCCCCTTGGATATAAAGTTATATTGAAGAGAGAAAATAGTATTCAACATTATATTGAAATCTCATGGGAATATTGAATAAAATAAAAATCATCAATGGATTCGATGTAAGTCCTTATGTAGTTCATTGTAAGAAATCTCGTTATGATGTTTATTGCGGAAGACCGTCGAAGTGGGGCAATCCGTTCTGGGCTGGAACCCGTGATGAGAACTGCGATAAGCATATGGAATGGTTATTGACCCAACCAGAACTTATAATGTCTATCTCGGAACTAAAAGGCAAAATCTTGGGTTGCTGGTGCGGGAAGAAGTTGAGATGTCATTGTGATTGGTTGGCTTATCTCGCTAATAAAGATTATGATTGACTTGGTGGAAATGCTTTATAGAATGTTGAAAAGGAAAATTGAATTATGCTATATGTCGTCCAATTCGGGGATTTAGGATTTTACGCAGACAAACAAGAATACGAGTGGCAATTTACTAAAAACATCTTCAAGGCTAAACTCTATAAAACTCTTGAAGGAGCACAAAAGAGAAAAGAAGAAGCAAAATACCATCCTAAATATTCAGATGGCGGATTGACAATTCTTGGAGTAGAAGATAAACGAGTGATAGACATTGTAAAAACCGTATCTCATGAACATCCTTGTCAGATAAAAAATGAGCGAGAAGAGAAGTCAAAAAAACTTCAAGATAGTGAGGATGTTATTAAGAAATGGCAACAGAAGAAGGGAATTGTATAAAATGCCATATGTAATAAAAATGAATGAAGAATATTATAATGAGTGGGAAATGTTCAACTGGATACATAGCAATCCAGATATCAACGAAGCAATTCAATACGATAATTTAGAAGATGCTAATACAGAGATGAAAGCAATAAAAGAGATATGCCGAGAAATAGATGTATCAGTAGTAGAAGTTAATAATGGATAAATATTCAATCCTAAAAGAAAAGTTCGGCTACAATTCATTCCGTGATGGGCAGGAAGAGATTATTGATGGAGTAATGGATGTCTCTAAAATAGGCGTTCTTACTGTCGCTCCAACATCATTCGGGAAAAGTTTATGCTTCCAAATCCCTGCGCTTCTCTTCGGCGGCCTCAACATAGTCATCTCTCCTCTTATATCGCTCATGCAGGATCAAGTAAAAGCACTAAAAGCAAAAGGTATTCAAGCAGAGTTTTATAATTCCACTCTCTCAGAACCAGAAAAAGAAGCAGTCATCAATCAACTTCAATTAGGAACTATCGAACTCTTGTATGTTGCTCCTGAACGCTTCGAGGATACTGCGTTCGTCAATATTCTTGAGCGCTGTAATGTATCCTTGTTCGCTGTTGATGAAGCACATTGCGTCTCTCAGTATGGGGACTTCCGACCATCATATCGTAAAATCCGTAGAGCGATAGAAGCAGTCAATCCCAAGCAAGTTGTAGCACTCACAGCAACCGCAACTAAAAGAACTCAACAAGACATCTCCGCGCAACTTGGCTTTACATCTCCCAGAAAGTTCATCAAGGGATTTTATAGAGATAATCTTCATATCGAAATTGTTCAGTGTGCTAATGGAACGATATTCGATAGCATCATAGAAGATTTAGAAGAGCATCACAGAAAAGGCGAGACTACTGGAATTGTTTATACGAATACCAGGAAGGACGCAGAGGCACTTGGAGCAATTCTGAATGGCGATGACTATGGAATAAAAAGTCTTATCTATCACGGAGGAATGAAGGACGAGGAACGAAAGCAGATATTGGATGAATGGCTAAAAAATGGCGGAAATATCATCGCTACCAATAGTCTCGGAATGGGGGTTGATGTTCCTAATATCCGTTATATCTTATTGGCTGGAATGACTGGAAGTATTGAAGACTTCGCTCAACAGATAGGAAGGGCCGGAAGAGACGGGAATATATCTTCTTGTATTATGTATGTGAATATGAAGAAAGATTTATGGCTTCAGAACTTCTTCATCAATACTACGTGTCCTCCTTCATATACTGTCAAGAAGTTCTGGGAATGGATAAATGATGCGGCTAAAAAGAAGAGTAAAATTGAAATGACCCAGGAGAAAATGGAATATCTCTCTGGAATTGAGAAGGGAACTGTCGGAGGATGTATGGGCGTCTTGAAGGCTGCTGGATTGGTTGATAGTATTGAGAAAGGTGTCTATGAAGTCAATCACTTCGATAATCCCGATGAGGCTCCTATCAATTATCAGTTTTTAGAGCAGAAGAGGAAGATAAAGACTGATAAACTGGATGAAATGAAGAAATATGTGAATAATGACCGTAAGTGTAGGCAACTAATGATGCTTGACTACTTCGACGATACCAGTAGAATAGAACCTTGTCATAATTGCGATATCTGTAAGAGAAACAACAAAAGGAAATAAAAATGAGTTTATTATCGGAACATCTCAAACGTATAGAGTTCCCAAAAGCGGAAGAATTATCTAAAACAACAAAAAATAATTTGGGACCAGGAAGGGCGGAAAAATGGCTTGTAGATAATTGGGGTAAGATACAAGCAGAGATTGGACATAGAGTGGCTTGCGGCGACTTTTATTTAGACATAGAAGTTCCCGAAAATATAGTGAGGGATGTATATAAAGTAGCGAAAAATCAATTAGAACCACTTGGCTATAAAATCACAGAAAATATCATCGGAGCAGGAAAGCCAGTCGGAATAACTATCGATTGGCAAGGAAAAGTGGGAGCAGCCGAAATAGCATTCAATAACGGTAAAGGGACATAATATGGCTTCCATCGCTGCTAAACCTACTATTGAATTGAAGGTTCTCATCGAATTAGGAGAAGAAGAGGTTCGTGCTCTTGATGCTCTTGTTGGATATGGCGATGATCAATTTTTAACAGTATTCAAGGAAAAACTTGGAGAGTATTATATAAGAGACCACGAACAAGGATTGCGTTCATTCTTCAAGTCAATGCGAGAGAAAATCCCAGGCATTATAGAAAGAACCGACAACGCGCGGAATCTGTTCGAAGGTAAGAAAACACTCCAATGACAGAAAAACTTGACGCTAATGAGTTTCCTTGGATAAAAAAGAAAATAGAAGAGATTATTGATAGTTCTCCTGCTGATCGTGGGTTGTCGGAAAGAGCAGAAGATCATCTAAAACAATATGCTGAAACTGGCCATTGTGATATGGATATGTGGTCTATGAGTATTCCGATAGCACAATTCGTTCTTCCGATGCTCAAAAATTTTAGAGAAGTGGCTGTTGGCGATAACAAAATGGGCAATTACTGTTCGCTAAAAGATTGGGACTTGATGATCTGGACGTTCGAAATGATGGCTGCTGATAAGGCTCACTGGACATCAGATAAAGATGGGAAGAAGATAGTGAAGGGATTGAGACTATTCGCTGATAATTTACGAGGAATGTGGTGTTAGGTGAATAAAGAACCTGTTCCAGTATTCTCAAAAGGACCGAATAAATCTTTTATCATTGCTCATAAAGACCTCGACGGCTGTAATGCTGTTCAAGTGTGCTATCGTTGGCTTAAAGAGAATTGTGGAGAAAATCATCAAATAGAATACCGTGGAGCAACATACGAATATATTAACACTCTCGCGGAAAATATCTTCAATGAGTTCCAAGAATATCGCTACATCCTCATAGGCGATATCTCAATCTCCGAAGAACTTCTCGCAAAAATACCTCCTAATTGTTTTATCTTCGACCATCATGCTACGTCCCAATATCTCGAAGCACATCCTCAATGCTACTGGAAAGAGGGTTGGTGCGGGTCGGTAGTCGCTTGGAAGTCTCTATTCCCCGGCATAAAACCTACACCAGCATTCGGAAAATTACTCTCTCTATGTAATTCTTATGATATGTGGCACCTCGACGGCGATACTGGCTTCCCAAAACAAGAAGCGATGGATCTCGATGTTCTCCAAAGGAAGTATGGATATAACGAGTTCTTTACGAAGTTCTATGATGGATTTACTGGCTTCGATGACATAGATAGAAGGACTATTGAACGTCATTGGGTGGAGCAAAAAGAAGCAATAGAAAATACAGAAGTTATGTCTTATAATGAGGACGTATGTATGATAATTTTTCAGGATCAGAGATTGGATCCGAACTATTATTGTACTCGTCTGTTGAATGAAGGTTGGAAAGCGGTATTGGTTTTTTACACAGGAGCGAATCGATTGAGTGTCAGGATAAATAGTATTCTCAAAGATAAGTTCCATGCGGGGTATTTTTTTAGGAAGATTATAGAAAATGATAACGGAAGTAAAGGTGGTCATGAGTTGGCTGCTGGTTGTAGCGTGGAAGGAATGACGGTTGACCAGATTTTAGATGTTGGTAATATTTTAGTAGAAGAACTCAATAAGATAAAAGGAATAAGCAAAGCACAATGATAAACTTCACGAAAGACGAACGGACAGGGGTCATCAAGATCATCAAGAATGAAAAATCTTTATATACAGTGGCAGAAAAAACATATAAGTGTCTCAATAAGATGGGAATGGGTCACGAGCATATAATTGAAATGGTTGAGCAATTACACGAGGTTATTCTTCCCTCTGACGAAAAAGAGAATATCAGAGAATATTTTATGAAGATTGAAGAAGAAACCAAGGCTTTTATCAAGGCGAAATAAAATGACAGAACGCATCGAATCCGTCTTTATGGGAACAGATAGACAACTTCTTCCTATCTTATTTAATTTTTACGCACCAGAGGCAAAAGAAGTTCGTGATGTGACGGCTAATAAACGTAAAATGTGGGAAGGAGTAAATATCAACGCAAATGTGAAATGGTATGATATCGACCCAGAAGTTAACCCTGATGTTGTGTGTGATTGGGCTTCTCTGCCTGATGAAAATAATTCTCTTGACGTATTGATATATGATCCTCCACATTTACCAAAGGCTGCTGCTTCGCCGTTATCTGATGAGGGAATGATAGAGAACTATGGCTTGGCTAAATCCTGTCATGGAGACGGAATATCATCTCTCCATGCCTCATTCCTAAAAGAAGCGAAGAGAACCTTGAAGAAGAACGGATTAGCATTCTGTAAATTGAAGGATTTTGTCCATAATCACAAATATCAATGGACACTAACAGACTTCATATCGCAAGTAAGGGAGGCAGAACTTACACCCTGCGATCTTATTGTGAAAAGAGACCCGGCTGGCGGAAATCTCAAAAGCAGCAAATGGAAAAACGCTTATCACGCAAGAAATTGTCATTGTTGGTGGGTTATTATTAGAAATGGTCGGTGCGAACCATAACTTATAAATACATTAGGAGTGTATTTATGGACAAAATTACTAAAAAGTTTACCGAAAGCTTCATAACAGAAACCAAATACAATAATATGTTGGCGAGAAGGTATCCTGATTTAACTAGGGAAGAAGCAGAGAAAAAGATAGACGAAACAATTAAAAATCAAATTATTCCAGAAGTCTATAATATGGACTTATCTGACCCAAATCCTATGAACTTGGCAGAAACTCCCATCGATAACTTCCAGACTATCGGTAATTGGGATAAAGGTTCTTCATTTACATCTCCTGTCGATAGAAAACTCCTTACCAATCCTAATGCTGTTCAGAAGATAAAGGACAAATTCGCTAATACCAAGTTCCACTTCGACATGTACTTCGTGAATACCAAGGAAGCACGACACTATACGGAAGAAGGCGAAGTATCAGAGCAATTCATTAGAGATAACCTAAAACTCGATACTCCAATCAATCACGACAACATAACGGTATTTTATACGAACAATAAAGGCGATCAGAAGGTAATGGCTACTGCTTGGATCATTGCCCATCGCTTCGGTCATGCTATTCGTCGTCTTGATGGTTATAAAACTCTCAATAACGAAGTAAACGAAATTATTCAGAGAGTTATTGAAGAGGCATATGGAAGAAGATTACAGAGAAGTAGCGCATTCGCAACACTTGGCGATGGTCCTACTGACGCGAAGATATTGAAGAATTTCGCACAATTAGTAGGAACCTTCAAGAGTGCTCGCGATAAAAACCTACGCAACTTCCCAGAGTTTTACCACGAACTTCTTGCTCAATATATTACTACTGGCAAAATCTCATTCAATCCATTACCAAAATATATACCAGTAAAATATGCTTGGGGCAGGCCTTCAGAGGGATTGAGAAGCACAGTCAATGAACACGACATCGAATACTACTCTGGTTATATGGATAGTCTGGCAAATGATGTTTATCCTGATTATGCGGATGAGTGTCTTCGTGAATGTCAGGGGCGTATTTTCGTAATGTAAAGATTGTTGTTGACTTGGTTATTCCTCTTCATATAATGCTGAAAAGGAAACATACAATGAAAACTATATCATCACCAACAAATGCCTACTACCTAAAAAAGGCAACTATCGCTAAACTATCTGCTCTCTGTTCGAAGCAGGGCAAAACCAGAGATCAACTTGTCAATGAAATACTCTCAAAGACGCTGAACTCCTATCACTATAATCTCAAAAATGCGAATAAGCGTTGGACAGCAAAAGAGGACAATACTCTCTGTAATCAATACGAGAAAATAGCAAAATACGAAAACTCCCTTGGCTTTATTGCTGATATTGCGACAAAACATCAGAGAACTGTGACGGCTATTCTTGGACGCTTGAAGACTTTGGGATACTTATCTTATGATGTGACTACCAATACCTATCAGCAAGTCTAAAAATGCTGATGAAAAGACCGGAAAGCCTCCCACTTCTACTCCTACCGCAAGAAATTGAGTTGAAGATTTTAGAGTTAGCGAGAAGAGAAGATAAGAAACCGATGGAACTTATCAATTCTCTTCTATCTAAATCTCTGGCTTTTTATGATCTTGATGATTTAGAGCACTGTGGGAAGTCATGGGGAACTCACGAAGATAAAGAACTAAACGAATGCTGCGATGACTATTATCGGAATTATGCTAACTTGGCCGCTGAAGATATAGATACTATGGCGTATAAACTGAAAAGAAGTCATAATGAAATATTGATGAGGATTGAACATCTCGGTTGGATTGTATGGAATAATAAGAAGAAACAATATGATGCTGGGAGTGGTCCAAAATGAATGAAGATAAAACTGTCCCATATCAAGGCTTCTCCGAAGAACCTTTAACATTCCAAAAAGTGGATACTCATAGGGAAGATACAACACTAGAACAACTATTGCCTACTCCTGAACAAGAGAAAGTAGAGAAATACATCTATGAGAAAACGATGGAGCAGATAAGTAAGTATAACGAACAAGAGGATAAAGAGTTCTTGGAGTCTTATCAAAAAGAACTTATGAATGAAATGAGAATATTCCTCTATCCTGAACCTATCCTTCGTCAGATATGCTCACCAGTAGAAGAAATCACCGAAGAGATAGTCAAGTTCTGTCATGATCTTCATCTCTATGCTAAAAAATCTCGCTGTCTTGGGTTATCAGCACCACAAGTAGGATATCCCAAGCGAATTATTGTTGTGAATGAAATGATTGTGGGAATGGAAAAGAGACCGCACATTCTTATAAATCCTGTCATCTCAAATGCTTCTGGTAAAAGTAAATATAAAGAAGGGTGCTTATCTCTACCTGGAATATATGCGCAAGTCGAGAGAGTAGGTTCCTTCGATATTACCTATAAAGATATTGAAGGAAAAGAGCATACGGAGAGAGTTGAGGATGTGAGTAAGGAGATATTCGGGACAGTAGTTCAGCACGAGATTGACCACTTGAATGGGCGTCTCTTCGTTGATATTATAAGTGCGTATGAGAAGGATAAAGTCATCAAGAAGATAAACAAATTGAGAGGGAAGAAATAATGGCTTTTCGTGAACTATTCCAAGCATCACTCAATAAACTTTTAGAAACTATACAGAATGACGCTCTAAAATGTCTTGATGCTCCTCCTGAAAATGGTATTGCTGCTTTTACCGAGGATGACATAATGGACAAAATTAAAGAATATCACGCAAAAGGAGAAATAGGAGTTTATCTGTATCTTATGGTTATTCTGGAATTGAAGGTGCTGGACAGGGAGTTGAAAGGAAAGAGGAAATAATGATTGTTCCTCCATCAAAGCAAGATGCTGCTCATATACAAAAAAGTTATGCTGATGTAGTGGAAACATTCAAGGATCAACCAGCGGACAAGAAAACCCTATCGAAGATCCAGGATGCTCTCAATGATAATGCTCGGAGAATATACGATAAGTGGGGCAGAATAGTCGCGAAGGTAGGACCTAATAACTATATTGATATTACAAGTCCTCGTGTAAGTTTTAGAGAAGGAACTGTGAAGGTTGTATTTATGGAAGTCAATAGGGAGGGGAAACCGATTGGGTAAGATTTTAGACTGGATTAGCAATAAACTAACTGAATTATCAATAGCGCAAATCCCTGGCTATTCAGAAGAAGATAAAGAACTTCTGAAAAAGTGGGATAATATAACATCACATATTAGAGATGATAGAAAGAAACTTCTCACATCTAAAATGCTGGAAAATCAGACTACTCTTTTGCGTGAAGTCGTAGAACCAGAAAAAATAGTAGAAAAGAAGCAGACTAAAACTGAAAGAATAATGGAGTTTTTTGATCCTCCAGAAGAAAAAAAACCAAGACAGGCGTTATTCCCCGATAAGACTATAGATGACTTGATGAGAGTTGACCCTATGATGTCAAAATCTATGAAGAATTGGACCAATACACTAAAAGAAGATGCCTTGGTCAAAAAAACTTTATGACGAGTTCAAGATTTCCAATAGTAGTATGCTGATAAAGAATTATGAATAATAACGATAGAACATTCGCAGAGAAGTATCCTGGCATTATGGAAAAATATGCTGGTGGTAGAAAAACTATTACAATACAAGAACTACAACATGTATTGAGGATTTTTGAGGAATGGAAGAAGAATAAGAAAAATAAAAAACTACAAAGAATATTAGAGTTCTTCAAGAATGACAATGAAGAAGATGACGAGATAACGAAGGCGATAACAGAGGAAATCGATAATGAAATATATCAGGATACTACTGCCGCTATACGAGAACAGATAGAGGAATTATATAGGTATTATCACGTATCAATGTAAATTGCTTAACAAGGCAACTTTTCATATCAAGGTAAAAACTTCTCTATTGACTTCCTATAAATCCTTGTAATAATCTCTCTATGAAGATAAACTACGTCAAAGGCGACTTATTCCAGAACCTTCCGAAAGACAAGAAGGTTATTATCTGTCATTGTGTAAACGATATCGGAGCATGGGGTAAGGGCTTCGTCGTCGCTCTAAATAATTACAGCGATACCCCTAAAAAGTCTTATCTCGGATGGATCAATGGAGATAATGCGAACGACTATACGCAATTTAGAAGCACTGTAAATACTAAACCAAAACTAGGCGAATGTCAAGTGGTAAAATGCTCTGAAAATGTTTATGTTGCTAATATGTTCGGGCAGTCTAATATCTATCCAAAGAACGGAATACCACCAATCCGATACTGGGCCTTGGCGAGAGGAATGCGTTATGTTAAAAGGATTTATGAAGTAGATATTCATCATGAGATCCATTGTCCCTTTTTCGGATCTGGGCTCGCTGGAGGAAATAAGGATTTTATAGAAACTCTTATCAACGAAATCTGGGTCAATGAAGGCATTCCAACCACCATCTACGAGTTATAAATGAAAAAAGACATCGATTTAGAAGTCCTAGCAAAGAAGTTAGCGAAGGAAGCACACGAAGGAGTACTGCGTAAGGACTTCGACAATGTTCCTTATATCACCCACCCCGTAAAAGTGGCGCAGTCGATAGAGATGTTCTTCCCGGAAGACAGCGCATTAATTGCTGCTTGTTTATGTCATGACGTTCTTGAAGATTGTGATGTGGAATGGCATATGGTCATGAAACTATTAGGAGACGAAGCATTCAATATCGTCAAGGAAGTCACCAATCCTTCCAAGCGCTTCCCGGAACTATCTCGTCAGGAAAAGAAGAAGATGGATAGGGAGCATATTGCTACCATCAGTTATAGAGCGAAGTGCTTGAAGTTGGCAGATAGAACCGACAACCTTATCGATGCTTGTCAATCTCCGAGAAGGAATTGGGTAAGGACATATGTAGAAGAGAGTATGCTGCTCTATACGGCATTGGTAGGAACCCACTTCGCATTAGAGGTGAGGTTCTTGGAGGCTTTATCGATGGCCGGAAAGGGCTGTATATGAAGAAGGAACTATTAGAAAATACTCTCGCAATGGCAGAAACCGTTGGCGGAGATACATTCTATGAGGCACAATATGATAACTCAAAAGAAGTTGGAAAAAATCATATTCTACTCAACATTCTTTTAGAGGAACTGAACAAAAGACTTGAACATTGGCTATCAGATGGCAAAAATCCAACCTGGGAAAAAGGGCTATAAAAATGAATAACATCAACATCTTCTGTCTCTGGACTGGCTATCTCGTTTACGGTCTTATTATCTTTTATTCGTTCCTTCACGTCTATTGGCATTCCTGGAAATATTTTACTCTGTGGATAGCGGAGTTCAGAGCAATTCATAGAAGCAGAATTACTCTTACCTGGAAACAGATTGCGATGATACCAGTGAGGTTCGTCAAGGGCTGGTTCAAAGATTGGGATGCTTCTGATGAAATGACGATAACTTACAAAGATATCGGAAGATGGACTTCTCCGAGGCACATCTGGAGCATTGGGGAATATGAGTGGTTCGAGAAGAAAGAAACTATTGACAATGTAGAAAAATCTCTATAATGTCCAGTCATAGGAGCATTTTATGTCAGAGTTCGCTGTCACCATTGAAAAGATTGAGAAAATCTGGCCAATAGAAGGTGCTGATGCTATTGAACTTGCGAAGGTAGAGCGGTTCTCGTATCAGTTTGTAGTTGGTAAGGGTCAGTGTCTTGTGGGTCAACTCGTAATATTCTTCCCCATCGATTCTGTCATTCCTCTTCCTGTTCTTGAGGCGGTTGGAATGGTAGGCAAGTTCTCTGGTAAAAACTGCGACAGGGTAAAAACCAGAAAGTTCAAGGGACAATTCTCTCAAGGCTTCGTTGTTCGACTTCCATTATTAGAAACTCCATTAGGCTCTATTCTCTGTAAACATCCTGACTATTTTAATAGTGTTGCCTTCCATTGCGGTCCGATTGGAAAAGATATAACAGAAGTATTAGGTGTTGTAAAATATGAACCCCCTGTCGTTGAAGATAAAGCAGGAAAACTGTTCCCTCTTCCTCCTGGTGTCTCGAAATATGATATTGAGGGCTGCGACAGAAATCCTCAAATTGTTGAACTACTTCTTGATAAACCTGTTCGCATCCTTGAGAAGTTGGAAGGTCAAAACGCATCAGTTCAATATTGCTCGAATGGAACTGTGTATGTGAACCAGAGGAACTTCACTATCCAAGAAATACCAGATGCTACTCATGCGTTCTGGAAGTTGGGTAGAGAAGCAGGTCTTATTGATGTTGCGAAGGAGATATCGGAACATTCGGGTCAAGATGTTCTCATTTACTTCGAGTATCTTGGACCATCGGTTCAAGGCAACATCTATAAACTGAATAAACCAGAAGGCAGAGTATTCGACATCAGAGTAGGTACGGAATATCTCAACGGTCATGACTTTATGGCTATGGTGAAAAGATATAATCTAAATGTTGCTCCTGTCTTGGCGTTCAATACAACATTACGAGAATGGTTGGGGGGACAGACCGTTCAAGAGGCTTCTAATGGCGATAGCGTTCTCTTCAAGACTCGTAGGGAAGGTATTGTTATTACTCCGATGATTGAGGAGAGACATTATGATATTGGGAGGCTTATTATAAAGCAAAGAAGTCCTGCGTATCTTGAGAAAAGCGAGTTCTAAACGTGGCTCTTATTATGCTAAACGGGGACCTTCACGGTAGGTTTGATGAGTTGATACGCCTTCAACTCCAAGCGAAGCATTATAAACTTGGAATTGATTTATCGATACAGGTAGGAGATTGGGGCTTCTATAAACAGTGCTTTGAAGTTCTCGATAGACATAAATTGAAGTTCCCTATAAAAACTATTGCGATACCAGGCAATCATGATAGTCAAGAGTTCATCAAGTCTTCCAATCATAAAGAGTGGGAAGAGAAATATAATCTCTTTTACAGAGGCTTAGGGTATGTTGATGAGATTGATGGGAGTATAATCGCCTATATGGGAAAAGCATTGAATGCCGACAGAGCACAAGAAGGTTCTGTTGAAGATAGAACGACCAATTATATTCTTGATGTAGAAGTTGAAGAAACATTGGAAGTATTCAATAAACTCCCTCGCATTGATCTTCTCATTACCCATTCTTGTCCTCATTCGATTGGAATAGGGATGGTAGGTTCCCCTTATCTCATTGAAAGCGTGTCGAAGTTCTGTCATGATAAAGGGCATAGCACAGGGCTGATAACTGATTGCGGAGAAGGATCATTGAGAAGATTATGGCACGGGCTAAAAGTTCCAGTTGGTCAGGTAGCCTATGGACACTTCCACACTTCCAGGCATGCTCGGGTAGGAACCACGGACTTCTATTGTATCGGCTGTTCTGACTGCTCTGATGGTTCATTCCAAAAACATCCATTTATTTACGATACTACTACCAAAAAAGTTGAGTGGAGGAATGACATTACTCTTCTAAACTCGACAGGCTTCCATAGCACTAGGCTCCGATGATATACCCAGCATTCTCCTATGCTGTATGGACGAATATCTCTTGATAAAATCTCTGGCGATGCTAAAATACAAAGGAGTTGTCGCACATAGTTTTAGTGAAATATTTACAAGGAAATAAAATATGATCCAATACGTTCTCTGTATTGCTGTTGATATGGACCATGAGGATGTGGTATTGATAAGAAAACTCAAACCAGAATTCCAAAAGGGTAAAGTAAATGCTCCGGGTGGGAAGGTAGAAGCAGATAAAGATACTCCAATGGTAGAAGGCATTTTTGATATGGATAGTGATGTTAGCGAAATAATATCCTGTATGGCCCAGAATGCTGCTTCTCGTGAGTTTATGGAGGAAACTGGGGTTGTGTCTGATCCTTGGGCTTGGAAGCACGTCATTACTCTTATCTCTGGCAATCTCAAACGCTATGAGGATCAACAGAACTGGGAGATGTTTATTCTCTTTACTGATGCTCTGGATATTAGTCAGGTAAAAACTATGGAAGCAGAAGAAATCTTTATATCTCCTATCAATGAACTACCAGACAATATTATGCCGAACTTGAACTGGATCATTCCCTTGTGTCTGGCTTCGCATTCGTTCAAGGAAACTATAATCATTAGGGAAAGAGAATAATGAATACGCTTCTCCGAGCAATCAATAAAGAAAAAAATAAAATTAAGTTATTCCCAGTCTCATTCTATGAAGATAAATTGGCTATTATCTATGATTACGAGAATAACCAAGAAACCTTCCTTCCTCATATTATCGAAGGCATAATGGAACATACTCATGATAATGCGAGAATAATTGCTACCTCTGATGGGCAGTTCTCCGAAATCCAATCATATCAAGAGGTTATAATGGAAAAAGGTGAAATAAAACTATCCAAGAAATTAGACTTGATTGAAGAAAAGAAATAGATAGAATGATGTCGTAAGGAAAACTTTATATGAGTAATCCGGAAGACTTACAGAGGCAAACAGAAATAAATCATATTGGTCAGAAATGTCCTTTATGTAAGAGGAGTATGAGGCACAATATCATCAGGAAAATCAAGGGCTGCACCAACAAGAATTGCGAAAACTATTATCATAAAAAAGGCAAAGGATGACCATTCTGAACTATACACGAAATAAATTAGAGAAACTCAAAAATCGTATGAAGTATTTTGAGTTAGTCGGAAGAGATGATAGTTATTGGATTCTTCGCAATAATACTGATGAAGGTTTAGGAGGATGTATTCGATTTACAGGAGAAGACTTGGATAAACTTCTGGATAGAGCATGCGAGTACTTCGAGAGTGGTCCTGACAGCAATATTGTCAAGCGCGCAGAAGAAGTAGGAAAACTATTCAATAAGAAAACGAAGATTGAAGGAGATGTCATCAATGTCTTCTATGATTATGTAAATGGAGAACCGGAAGATATCGAGAAAACAGAAAATCTGGCTCAGGAAATGAAATGGAAATATAAAGGGTATGAGATAGAACTTACAGCAGATTGGAATAATACAGATGATAATTAGAGTTCCGCTTACCGACGATACCATAAAAATAGATAACAAATTAGTAGCACGCAAGAAAATACATCTTATTCCAAGGACAGCAGACGGCTTCCTTCTTGATAGATGTCGTCTTGGAACAGTAGTAAAGGTAATAGAAGAAGAGGAAGACATTGGTAAGGATCTAAAAAACGATTTAGGGGAGGACTATGGCGAGATAAAAGTAAAACGTAGATATCTTCATATAGAATGCGATGATATTGTTGGGAAGGCTCTTACATCAAGTAAAAATACGTGGAGTCTCAAACCTCAATACTGTAATTTTAGTGCTGGAAGGTTCTCTACCGGAAGTATCGAAGGCGAACTTGATTGTATTGAATTGGTTCCATTCGCTCCGGTCAAAACGGAACCTTCCTACATTCCAGTAGACCCTGATAAAGTAAAAAAAGAGTTCCTTGATAAAAATCCAGAAGGCTCTTTATTCTATACATACGGAACACTTGCTGGAGAGATACTGAAAGAAATATGCGAGAAGGACAAACAACAGTCGCTATTGAAGTCATTCTCGCAGATTTACTATTCTCTTACCACTAAAATCAAGATGTTGGAGAAGCACGAGGTATCAGATCCGGCAATATATAAACTACTCATAAACGACGCTATTAATAGATGCTCAAAGATATTCGGGGATAAGAAGTACGTCTCCTATGCTCATAATTGCTTGAGAGGGGCATTGAAGAAGCATAATGACCAAGGAAAAGTTCTATCCTATCGTCAAGCAGAGCAGAATGTCCTATCAGTCATTAGAAAATCGTATAGTAAGTCTTATTCCAGAATTATTGGGGTCGAATGGCATAAATGGGGTTGGATATTCTCATATGAACCAAGAGACGAAAATAACGAATTGGTCATAGGGGAAATGCCAATCTATGTTCATAAAAATGGCTATATGGATAATTGGGCTTCTCTTCGATGTGAATGGCAACTAAAAAATGATGGCTGGCCAACTCCACAAGAATTAGGCAACTTCTTCATTCATAAAGCGACTTCTAATGACTAAAAAAGACTTCATTAAACTCGTAAAAGAAAACCTCAAAAAGAAGCGCATAAAACTCATAGTTGGTAAGGGATATGCTGTCATGTGTGAGGGGTTGACAGTTGGCGGATACTTCGATGAGGCTAATAGAGTTCTTAAAATACGAGGAAAAGGTAATTATACTCTTGGAATACTGGTTCATGAATATTGTCATTTTTTACAGATGATGGATGGATGCGCATATCTCAAACAATATGATGAAAAAGGACGAGAATGGGAAGAGTGGTTGAGTGGAGAACTGGAACTACCTCAAAGACTTCTTCATAATAACTTCCTGGCAATACGGAACTACGAACTGGATTGTGAGAAGAGAGCGGCGAAATTGATTGAGAAATTGAAACTACCTGTGGATGTGGGAAGATATATTCAAGGCGCGAATGCTTATATGTTCTTTTTAGCATTCGTAAAGAAAACCAGAACGTGGCCGCAGAAATTACATCTCAGGGATAGAGAGATACTCGATAGCATGCCGAAGGTATTCTTGAAGGCTAATCAATATAATAGTCTTCCAGAGGGGTTCGAAGATATGATAAAAAGGCATAGTAGTGGTAGGAAAAGATGAAGTTGGCGAGATAATAAGAAAAAGGAAAACAGATGGATGAAATCAAACTAAAAGGACAAATCCATAAAGTCATTATTACAGAATACGAACGTGGCTGGGGTCAGAAAGAGTTCGACAAAAAGTTCTTCGAGACAGAGCAAGAAGCGTGAGCATTCTGTCAGGAGTATAATAGTCAAAACACAGCACCAGAAGCACCGGATTATTACATACAAGCAAACTACGAAGGAAAGATATCATGAGCAATAGCAATACCCCAGACTTCCTCCTCGAAATGTATCAACTCCCGGAGGATGTGGTTATCAGACAACTAAAAACCAAAGGCTACTCGTCTCGTATAGCAAGTATTGACGGCGGAAAAATGATACTTACTTGCGACTTCAATCCTCGTAGAGCGAACTTGACTATAAAAGAAGGTCTCGTCGCCCGCATCACTCTTGGATGATATGAAGTCCCTCAAAGAGAAACTGTATCTCGTGAACTTCGGAAGTAATTGGAACCTCTGGTCTCAATTAGTTCAATATGTCAATCGTTATATATTTACTCAATCTCTTGTAGTAAAAACTAATGATATAAATCCGTCCTTCCCTTCTCAATTCAAGATTACAGTTGCTTCTAATGACCAGTCAAATCAATTCTCTGATAACTTCTTTATAATGAAGGATGTAGAATACTTCAACTGCTTTTACGTTGATATTGAACCATACGATAATGAACAGAAGAAAGCACGACAAGAAGAAATGATGAACGGTTCTGCTAATTCTATCTTTATTCCTACCGTTTATAATGATATCAATCAAGTTCTCCCTATACACTTTATCAACTTCTTCCTGTTTATGTATGCTTTTAGAGATTATGTGAAGATTGAAAAGGACTTCCATAAGACCGGCAAGTTCCTATTCGATGGCAAAGAGATGAGCGTAAAAGTAAGTGACGGAGTTCCTCTTATGGGGATAGAGATTGAGGTTCGTAAGGAGATATTCAGACAACATCCGATAAGGACTATTGGAGTTTACATCTGGGTATATTGGTGGCAGATATTCCTCTTGACATTGATTGTAGTTCCTGTAATATGTTCTTGTGTGAAATATATAAAGGATTATTTATGACAGAGAGTAAAGAATATCTGGAATACAAAGCGAAGATGAATGCTGTGAAGTTAGGCAGACTTATTCGTAAAATAAAAGAAACAAGTAGAGACTTCGGGGATATATTCAATGAATTGGGTAGTCTTGGTTGGACTAATGACGAGGAAGAAAAAATCATTAGCGATTGGTATAAGAAGTTCGGAACAGAGGACAAGGAAATAGTTGCTGTTTATGAAGTGTTGAGGAAAATGGAAGAGGATATGAAAACTCTCTGGAAGAAGCAGAACCATTATGAGTTCTAAAAAACCTTATTACTTCTTGAATAAAGACGGTAAAGAATTAGAAGTAGTTCTCTCTAATACGACATATAGAGGAAAATGGATAAACAAAAATCTTACTCTTTTATTCGATATGGAAACCAATGAGTTTATGGGATGTGAAATATATCTTGGTAAGGATTACGAAAAAGTAGAGAAGGCGATGGAAGAAAAATGAATAATAAAAGAAAATATGAAGTATGGGGCTCATATGATAAAAAGAAGAAAATAGCAGACGTTGGACTAATTATCTCTGGCGGAATGGTTATCAATGGATGGCGGGAAGTAGCGAGAAGTAAGAATGGTAAAAATATATGGAGTAAGACGTATCCAGAAACAAAATCCAATTGTTCCGATATAAAGTTTTTAGGATTTTACGAGACAAAATACACAGACGACAGAGAATATAACGAAGCGATACTGGATATCGAGAAACAGATAAAAAAGAACCCTAAATTAGTAAGTAAAGACGGAATTGGACCGAAACCGAGCAAGAAAAAGAAGACAAATGTTGTTGACGGATATATCTATGAAGAACCTCCATTTTAGGATATAGGATAAAGTGAAATATCTCGTCAGGTTCTATCACACTATACAAACTCCTCTCTTTACAAGAAGTTATGTTGTCTACCAACTTATTATAAAAGCACAGGACGATAAAGACGCAGATATAAGAGGAGAAGCGATATTCAAGAAGTGGATGGAGGAAGATGAAGAGACGACAAATGAATATATTACAGAAATTGGCTATAAAATAGAATTATTAGAAAACTTTTTAGAAGATAAGGAATACGAAGGGAAGTTTTATGAATAATGATGTAATAACCGACAAAGAGGAAATAAAACTTCTACAAAGGTATCGTCAAGAGAAGGAACATGAGGAATATAAGTATCTGAACCTGATGAAGGATATATTAGAAAAAGGAACAGATAAAGGGGATAGAACTGGCGTAGGCACTCGTTCTCTATTCGGAACACAACTGAAGTTCGACCTCACGAAATCGTTTCCTATAATGACTACGAAGAAAGTGTTTTTTAGAGGAATTGCGGAGGAACTTCTGTGGTTCATCAGAGGAGATACAGATAGCAAACATTTAGAGGAAAAAGGCATCAATATCTGGAAAGGAAATACGTCCAGGGAGTTTTTAGATAAAAGAGGACTAAAATATAGAGAAGGTCTCGCGGGGCCGGTGTACGGCTTCCAATGGCGCTCGTGGGGCGGCATCTATTATCCTAATCATTCATCGTCAATGGAAGTCCGTAATAAATATAGAGATTTATCATTAGGAAAAGGAATAGACCAACTCCAAAATGTTGTTGATACACTGAAAAATAATCCCAACGATCGTAGAATGCTCGTCTCGGCGTGGAATGTGTCTGAATTAAATAATGTCGCACTCCCCAGTTGTCATATCTTGTTCCAATTTTATGTTGAAAATGGATTTTTACATTTACAATTTTATATGCGCAGTATAGATACGCTACTTGGTTTAAATTTTAATTTAACAAGTTATGCTCTTCTCGCTCATCTCATAGCAAAAATAACAAATCTAAAACCTGGCTCTATTACATATTGTGGTGGCGATACTCATCTTTATTCTAATCATTTTTCACAAGCACAAGAACAAATATCGAGAACCCCATATCCATTCCCACAATTAATCATCAAAAAAGATATCAAGACATTAGAAGATATCGAAGGAATGTGCTTCGAGGATTTAGAATTAGTTGGCTATAAATCACATCCAGCAATCAAAGCGGACATGGCTGTCTAATCCTTTTTAGGAACTTCTACCTTCATCTCAGCATTCAATCCAACGAACCGAAGATAATCAGATAAGTTCTTGAAACCTAATTCTTCTGACTTCTCTAACATCGCTTCTTTATCATCATCTGAAATACGAACATTTATGAGGTTGGATTTATCTTCATCTACAGAACATCCTTCGCATACGTTTCCGCTTCCGAATGTTATCTCTTGCTCTTCTAGCCTCTTCTTTACTATATCTTCCCACTCCTTCGGAAACATACGCTCTTCTTTATTCTCTTTACCGTCCAATCTAATAACCTCAATTGCCTTCTGTGGTCTATCTTGTCCCGAGACTGCGTGAATATAAAAAACGAAGTCTTCTGGAATAATAAGAGACTTTTTTATCTCTCTTGCTTGCTTTTTAATATACTTCTTGGCTCGTAATGATGGGAGATTACCTACGAATACATTGAAGAGAAGGATAGCCTTGGTTGTTGGTTTTATTGGAGTGTCCGGCATTGTTTATTCCTTTTTAGTGATGTATATCTAATTGATACACGTTATTTATATTGACATTATATCAGGTTCTTGTATAATATCTGAAAGGAATTACTTATGAACTACAAAACAGAAAAAACTCTATCTATCCTCCAAAATATAAAAAATATCAAAGAGAGTAATAAACAGGCGAGAAAAAACGGGGGCGGCTATAATGTTGAATACAATGAATATGCTCCTTATGCCTATGGTATAAATGATGGAGATATTGAGAAGGCTATTGAAGATATCGGTAAGGAAGAGGTAAGTAAATATCTATGAGCAACTACGCGGAAATCTATGAACAATTGGCTAAAAGTAGTAAAGAAAAACGAGAAAAAGAACTATTGGAAATAAAACGTTCCTGTGTTCAATTAGCGGCATACTTCCTGGCTAAAAAAGATAACTTTACTAAATCTCCTGAATATTATTGGCTTGAAGCAGAAAGGAAATTATGATTATCCCTTACTTCACTAAACATTCCAAAGTTCCGTTCATAAATTGGTGGCTGAAGATTTATATTTCTTCATTCAATTATCCCTTCGGTTATCATTCTGTGTATTATGATGGTAATATAAAAGTTCTCCATCTGAAAGTTATATCATTCGAGTTTATGGATTGGGATGATAGTAATAGATAAATACTTCTATCTATATGAAGCACTATCGAACTATCTGGCTCTCTGATCTCCATCTCGGAACGGCACCAGCAAAGGTTGAAGAACTTCATATATTCCTAAAAAATACTTCATCAGATATTCTTTATCTCAATGGCGACATTATAGATATTCTCGCAATGAAGAGGAAGATGTATTGGCCGGCATCTCATAATCTTATCATTCAGAAGTTATTAAAGATGTCTCGTAAAGGAACTAAAATAAAATATTCCATAGGCAACCACGATTATTATATAAGAACGTTGCTTGATGAACACAATGCTTTACTCATAGGCGATATCGAAATAAAAAACGAGTTTATCCATTTTACCGAGAAGAATAAGAAGATATTAGTTGTTCACGGAGACGGGTTCGATGGCGCAATTAGAATGTTCCCTCTCTTGTATTGGTTGGGAGATAAAGGATATGATTTTACTGTGTTTATCAATAGCATCTACAACTGGTTCAGGAAGCGCTTCGGATTAGAATATTGGAGTTTAGCGGGATATGTCAAGAGTAAAGTAAAAGGAGCATTAGCATTCGTAAATAACTTCGAGCAATTGATAGTGAATGATGCGAAGAAAAGGAATATAGATGGAATATTCTGTGGGCATTTACATACTGCTGCTCTGAAGAATATCGAAGGAATTATCTATGGGAATGACGGGGATGGGGTAGATAGTCTGACGGCATTAGTAGAAGAAATGGATGGCTCGTTGAAGTTGATACGATGGAATGGAGAAGTATTGGCAGAAATATGAGTATAAATATTGTATTGGAGAACCTCTGTAATGGACGATAACATCCTCGAATCGATAGACGATAAATCATTATTCAAGGCAGTTCTGATGATTGGTTCCGGTGGTAGCGGCAAATCGTATATTATCAAGAATATCTTCAAGGATAAGGTAAAAGTAGTCAATAGCGACGTTATCTTCGAGTTCCTTCTCAAAAAACATAACATATCTCTAAAAATAGATCCAACCAATCCACAGCAACACGCACAGCAAATGGAGCAGAGAAGAAAAGCGATAGAACTGCTAAAAACTCCTATCGGTAATTACATCAACGGAATGCTCCCACTAGTTGTTGACGGAACTGGAAAACAGTATGATAAAATAAAAACTCAAAAGAATGAATTAGAAGAACTCGGGTATGATGTTTACTGTATTATGGTGAATACGACATTAGAAGTGGCGAAGCAAAGAAATGCTTCGAGAGATAGAACTGTTCCAGATGAGATAATTGTAAAGTCCTGGAACGCAATACAGCAAAACATTGGTAAGTTCAGTCAATTATTCGGCTCTGACTTCTTCGTGGTCGATAATAACAACGAATTGAATATGAAGCAGTTGAACAGAATAGAAAATCTCACCTTGAATAGTCCGCTGAAGAATAGAACAGGTAATCATATAATTCAGTGGCTAAAAAAGAACAATAAAAGTTATTATTCTGACTATATCAAGAAGGATTTAGTGATTACCGTAGAAGAAAAAATAAGAGATTTATTCACTTCCTGAAAGGTTTATGAAGAAAGTCTTCCAAACTATTGTAGATAAAGGGCGAGGAAATTGCTTCGCTGCTTGTCTTGCTTCCTTACTGGAAATTGATATCGAGAATATTCCAGACTTCCTTGCGAATGGTGAGGCAAACTTCGATATTGAAATAGAGAAGTTTTTACGGCCATTAGGATTGACATTCATAAGGATCTATGACCCTTGGGAAGATAATCATCTGTGGCTTCCTTCACTTCCTGGCACATATTTTATCATTAGTCTTCCCTCCCAGAAATATCCAGGAGGACTTCATGCGGTAGTAGGAACTGTGAAATTACAAGAAAGCGGAACAATGAGATGGGAAGTCGTTCATGACCCAAATGCTGGCAATGCTCCTTATGGCGAAGATGTAGTTCCGAAGTTCTTTACATTTTTAGTGGCGCTGGAACCTTGGAAACATAAACTAAATTAGGTAGTAAAGAACTCCTCGCACTTCTTGACGAAATCACGAGACCTCTCTTGTCGTTTACGTTTAATATCTCTTACTGGATTTATACCTGGCGATTCCATTCTTATCTTCTCACTACCTAGACTAATATTCCATAAATTGTGAAACTCTCCAGAAGAGAACGAAGGAGTAGAAACATAAATCTCTTTTACTGGTCGTTTATAGTTCCGAATAAAATCATAAATCTCGGTATCTTGCTGATGAGATGCGAATTCGTCTGCTATAAAAGTATCTATGTTCATTCCTCTAAAATTATTCGGAGAAGAACCAATCTCGATATGTCCTCCTTTATGAAAATTGATATGAGAATTGGTAATAGACACGAAAGGATTTGGAATACCATTGAATAAGTCTCTCACAGTATCTACATAGTGTCTTCCAAAATGCTGCGCGGGAGGAATAAGGGCGACAGTAGAACCAGGATGACCAAAACAATGACAAATAGCATAAAATAGAATGGTTGTCGATGCTCCTACTTGACGGGACTTACATACAACGGTTCTATTGTTCTTATAGAAGGCATTTAGGACATTTAGTTGAATATCTGTTAAAATTAACGGATTACTGGCATTTTTAGGGTCTTTTAGAGACGATAAATTGGCGAAACCTTGGTAGTCCATAAATATTCTCTTGACATTATTGTATAGCCAATATAATCAACCGAAAGGAATTACATATGGACCCCTCTCTACCCACCCTTCACCAGGCAAAAGTAGTAGTCGCTGCTCTCTTCACTATTGCTTTTATTGCCTATGCCTGTATTACGTATCCGGCAGTCAATTCTCTTCCACATTCTTCCAAATCCTCTCTATTAGGTTCTCGGGTATGGATTGAGCAAGAACACCGATATGGAACTATTACAGGGTTCGCAGTAGTAAATGGCGAAACCTTCCCTATGATTAAGTCTGATGATAATGACCTGAAGTTTATTACAGAAAGTCCGAAGAAGGATGATATGTGAAAATGAATATAACCTTCACCAGCACAAACGATTGGAATGCTCTTTATATTGATGGAAAACTCGCATTAGATGATAGCGAAATATCGGCGAAAAATGTCTTGGATGCTCTTGGAATTAAATGGAAAGAAATCGACTTGTCAGATGAGTTTATTGAAAAAGTAGAAGAATGTGGCATATTCCCAAAAAATGAGAAGGATCTGAACGATATGAATTACTTCAAGAAAGGCAATAAATGACTGAAGAGTTCTACTTCTTCTGGAAACATCGTCTATCTCAATGGCATATGGTCAACTTCGTAGTGGACGGTATCATATTTAATTGCTGCGAACAATTCATGATGTGCTCAAAGGCCCTTCTCTTTAATGATTTAGAAACCAGTTATAAAATAATGGATAGTAGAAATCCTTATGAGCATCAGCAATTAGGGAGACGAGTAAAGAACTTCGATTTAGATAAGTGGAATGAACATGCTCGTGATATAGTTTATACTGGCAACTATGCGAGATTTACACAGAATGAAGACGATAAGGAATTGCTGTTGTCTACTGGAAATAAGCAAATTGTCGAAAGTTCCCCAGTCGATAAAATATGGGGTATTGGATTGGCTGCTACTGATCCGAGAGCATTGAACAGAGCAACTTGGAGAGGCACGAATTGGCTTGGAGAAGTTCTAACACAAGTCAGAGAAGATATCAAGAAGCAAGAAAACCTGATATAATAAAGGTATATGGCGAGCAAACCTAAAAAATATGAAGAACCATTCGAAGACAGAATGAGACTATTCCTGAAATTGCGGGAAGATATTTACGCTATTCAGAAAAGAAATAACTTCAAGAGAACGGCGGAGGAGGATTCGCAGACAGATGTAATGACTGATCTCTGGTATAAATTCGATGAAGAGGAACTTGTGAAATATAGAGAAATACTATCCACTCTACCAGAACATTGGAACTTCAGGACAGCAGAAGGAAAATTGGTAAGCGAAGAAACCGTCAATCTCTTCTTCGAGCAGGACCCAGTTCTTTTTACCGAACACTTGATGAAGAAGTATCAAGGGCAGAAAACTTACTTCGGACATAAAATAGAACAGGGAAATGTTAGGCTGTATATTATCATTAGCAATCATCCAGAAGGGAAACCGAAATT
>QGNH01001362.1_pt3 | contig 26017 bp, 32 predicted proteins | sample 1735481 | NCBI WGS metagenome assembly QGNH01 (sample SAMN09239004, study PRJNA386568) | Viral metagenome, whole genome shotgun sequencing project.
CTAGGAGAAGATATGCTCAGCGCCCTTTTTTACTACTTCAAAACCAGGTCCTTTGAGAAAAACCTTCGTACTATACTAAACAACAACATATTGGCAGAGATGCCTCAATATTGCACCCGATCACAATTTGTGACCGACTCAACTAATCCAACCTCTTTCAAGGCAAAGCTGTCTAACAATAAGCTGTCTAACAAATTAATCCAATACGGGACCAAACTGTCTACAATTCTAACTTCTTTCAAAGCAAAACTGTCTACAATTCTAACTTCTTTCAAAGCAAAACTGTCTTCATATGTATACAATTCCATATAATCATTGTCAACAAGAAATTTCCTCGGTAAATCATGAAGATTTGCTAGGGGAAGTTGCAACTTCTGTTGACATATGCCATCCTAAGGCACGGAAAGAGCGCTGGCAAGAGAAATTTGACACGCGCTATCTTTGTGGCCCGGATAGCCTTTTTCCATCTATGGGTAAGCGCCACGCCAAGCATTTTATAGTGGTTGCATTTTATAGTAAGCAGCGCGACTGGAAGATGAGTCAATCAACTCCAGGTACCAAAATCTTCCGTTATGGACTGACCGATGGCGAGCATTATTGGTCAAAAGCCACGTACAAACAAATCGCCAAATACCTCATCAGTGACCTCAACATGTCTGAAAAGACGATGGAGCGCGCTATCACTGAACTGGTGGAGGAAGGGATCATTATTAAACAGGAAGCTCCCAAGGGGCTACAGACCGTCTTCTATAAGAAGGGGAGAACGATCAAGGACAACACCAGAATGTTCCGTCTTAACATGGATAAATTGGCTTCCTTAGGAATGGATGAAGACTACTTTAATCGCTGCCTAGGACATGATTCCAGGCTGGTAATACGCAATCCTGACTATAGAGATACCCGTACTGAGGCACGTAAAAAGGTATCCTATGATCTAACTTTGCCTGAGATAGGGACGACTATAAAAGAATATAATAATAATAATCCATACTGGCTCTATTTGTTGCATGAAAAAGCTATCAAGCTGAAGGCTATCAAGTCGAATTCTCAGGTATTTTACCGATGTATTATTCGGCATAAGTACAGATCCAAGAAAAAACAAATAAAATCGCATGAATGCATGGATTGGGGGGTTCCAACAACAAAGGACTCATCTTTTGGTGACCTACGGATGCATGCATTTTTTAAAAATAATAAGGAAAAGGATGAAAAGATGAACAATCTCATAGCAATTAGCGATCTGAAGTTAAATGAATCGATGATGAAGGATGGTAGAATGCTTGGTTTCACGCCTGATGAGATAGAGAAAGAGTTCCGGATGTTTAAGGAATACAATCTCAGTCCTAACAGAGGGACCAAAGCAGCTGCGCCAGAGAGATACTCAGAACATTGGTTTGCATGGATCAATAGGCAATCCAAATACAAACAGGAAAGTATCAAGAAGTATGGAAATTCATCCAAGCCTGCAGGATATACACCTCACGAAATGCGTTGTTCTGCAATAGCTAGATCAGAACCTACTAGGCCAGTTTGTACTGACTTTGAGCGTGCCAGGGTATTATTGGGATTCAGAATGGTGAAGGCACACGACAGTGGTCAAATGGGACATCTAAAAGAATTAGAATTAGAATTGCATGCATTGTTAGCAGAGCAACAAAGTAAGTGCATTAATGAAGAAGAGAGGGAGATTGTCAGACTCGGAGGGGAATATATACTCGCCAAGACCTATGCCAGGGATGATGCTGATGCGATATTGGCAAAAAAGACAGAACTAAATGATGCATTCGTGGCGAGAGGGAAATCCCAGCTAGCTATCTTAGAGACTGCAGAGTGTTATAGGTAGCTCGAAGATCTGGCGCTAGCCGGCACCAGGAAGGAGGAAAGTGAAGTTATCGCAGCGATATCTTACCCTTCCTGGTAGAGCTTTTATACCATATGTATACGCAACTTACAATACCATCCAGCGGTAATCCCTATCAAGCATGCGTTGATGTTCGTATTCCCTATCATCCATTTCTTCGGACACATTATCGATGGCATGGATAAAGCTTTCGCATAGGTTAGTAACATTGTCCAGACTGTCGTCGTACACGATGCCTTCGTATTTGTAGTCGAACATAATGTCGATCACTCTGGCAGCATAATCATCCCAGTTCTTAACTTTGCCTCTCTTATCTGCATAGTCATCATTGGCAAGAGATAGGAAAGTTCCTACAGTGCGCTTGAAATGCTCTACATAGGCATACTCACGCGTCATCTCTTGTGGGCACTCTCTCTCCACTGCCTGTACGAACTCAGTTATAAGATCTTGGCCATATTGCTGGATGGTTTTGTAGTGTTTCATGTCTATCTCCTATCATTAGATGTAAACATAATACACTATAATAACATACTTGTCAATATAAAATATAATAAGACACTATAGTTCAGTTAAATCATGGATAAAGCCGATGGCCTCGTCTATCTTCCAGGTGAGAAGGTAGGGTGCTCCTAAATCTTCCCATTCTTGCTTGAAGGTTAGTTGTGCAGGGGAAAGCTTGCATTTGGCATTACGCTTGAATTCGATAGCTGCTGTTTTACCAAAACGATAGGTAATGATGTAGTCTGGTGCGCCCTTTACCATGCCTATCGTTTTAAGCCGTTTGTTGTACAGCATATCCAGATGACTATTGCCGGTAGACTTACGTTCGTTGGCGATATGCATAATAATAAAAGGAGTCTCGAAATAGTTCAGTTGTTGTAGCTCTCTCAACTGCTTCATGAACTGCACGCATAATTGTGATTCTGTAGGCATTAAATGGTCGGTCAATTCTAGTTCCTCTCTATCGAAATCATCGTCTAACATTTTTGTTCCATAATGTAATTACTGATTGATTTACTCTACGAGACTTGCTATTATTTGTATACAATTAAAGCATACAAGGGAGCATAAGATGAGCAATATTATTGAAGGCACAGCAACAGCAGTAAAAACGGACTTGGAAATGTTTTCAGACAAGTTCAAAAGCACCTTAGAAGATCACGCCGGGGTTATGCTCAACCATTTTGAAGTATCTGTTGCTAAGGTCAAAGCGGATATAGCTGCCGAGATCAATGCTCTTAAAGTGAAAGTAGCCAATCTAGAAGCTAAGCTATGAGTGGCACTATGGACCGCATGACTTTGCAAGAGAAGATGGATGTGGATCAGATGTTGGCCCTCAATGGTGCTTTGCGGGAATCGTTTGCTGCACTGGTAGCTAAAATGGACGTCACCACTACAAACGACGCAATTGGTGATTTGCAACGTTATACTTCGAAGGTTATGAAGTATGTTAAGGAAGCCAGAGTGCGCGTAATTCCTCGTATTAACTCTAGTCCGGATGACTTATAGGTATGAGCATTGTATCTTTTGAAAATGCAGAAGATATGCAAGAACCTACAGTTCCGGTCAAAAAACAGCCACATAGATTCCAAAAAGGTGTGTCTGGAAACCCAAAAGGGAAGCCTAAAGGTACTCTGGATTTTCGTTCCACCATTAAGATGGCAATGCTGAAGATCGAAGCTAATGCCGAGGAAATAGTCGACAAAGTTATCGATATGGCCAAGAATGGTGACCCAGCCTGCATTAAGATCGTCATGGATAGGATCATCCCAGTAAAGAAGGATCCGCTGATCGCAATCAACAACCAAGTGATGGTGAACTACAACTTGAAGAACGAAGACGCTGAGATATTAGAGCGCATGAAATCCAGGATGATGGAGATAGAATGCAAGGAAGTTACCTAGATCTCCTCTCCGAAGAAGAAAAGATGCGGGCGATCCAGGCAGAGTATCGCACCAACCTGTCTGAATTCATTCGTGGATGCTTTCGTGTGGTAGATCCCAACGCCTCCTATAAGCATAACTGGCACATTGATCTGATAGCTGAATACCTGCAGGCTTGTCGTGATAGGCAGATTACGCGCCTCATCATCAATATCCCTCCAAGGTTCCTGAAGTCCATCTCTGTCAGCGTAGCCTTTCCTGCTTACTTGCTAGGGCATAACCCCGGTGAGCAGATCATGTGCGCCAGTTATTCCAGTGACCTATCCATGAAGCACTCTGTAGACTGTAGGGCTGTCATTCAAACGGAGTGGTATAAATGGTTATTTCCTCATGTTCAGTTGTTGGAAGACCAAAACACCAAGGCCAAGTATGTAACGACGGAAAGGGGCTTTAGAATAGCAACCTCGACTGGAGGTACTGTCACAGGGGAGGGAGGGAACTTCCTCATCGTGGACGATCCTTTATCAGCCCTGCAGGCACGTTCCACTGCTGAGCGAGATAATGCTAATATATGGTTCGATCAGAGCTTCTCTACCAGGCTGAATGACAAAGAGAAGGGTGTAATCATCGTTATCATGCAAAGGCTACACCAAGATGATCTGACTGGTCACTTACTTGAGAAGGGTGGTTGGGAGCATCTAAAGATACAGCTTATTTCCGAGCAGAAAAAGATATTCGACTTTGGTAACTTCAAGAAGACTATGGAAGAAGGCGAGCTGCTTCATCCCCAAAGAATGGGTGCGGAACTCATTGAAAAAGAGAAAAGAGCATTGGGTGCTTTTGCCTTTTCCGGACAATATATGCAAAATCCTTCTCCTACAGGGGGTGGCGAGTTCATGCGTGAATGGCTCATGTTCTACAAGGGCAAGCTTAGCAGCAGCGCCTATAACTGTTACATCATGATCGATCCTGCATCCTCTAAGAAGAAGAGCAGCGATTACACCTGTATGTGCGTTGTAGGACTTGGCCAGGATAGAAACATGTATGTGTTGGATATTGTTAGAGACAAGCTTAATCTGAGGGAACGCGAGGATGCATTGTTTCAACTACATGCTAAGTATAAGCCTAAGTACGTTCTTTACGAGCGCTATGGAATGCAACTTGATGCTGAGTATATGAAGAAGGCGATGGATGAGCGTAACTATCGGTTCTTTATCACTGAGATAGGTGGATCCTTATCCAAAGAGGATCGGATCCGTAGGCTCATTCCTTATTTCTATGAGCAGCGTATCTATCTTCCTGAGAAGTTAGTGAAGACTAATTATGAAGGGATCGTAGTGGATCTGATCGAAGAGTTTATCGAAGAAGAGTACTTGGCATTTCCCATTTCTTTGCATGATGACATGTTAGATGCGTTAAGTAGGTTGCTCGATGCGACCTTAGAATGGCCTGGTGGCAATAATGTGGATTACCACGCGCTATATGGAGGGCGGTAATGGATGCTTTGGCTATTAGGGGACTTCACTTGTTGTGCAATCAGTGCTTCAAGCATAAGTTCACCAAGAAGGAAATGGGGTGCATTATGGTGTTAATGCAGTATTTATATGACAATATGAGGGACACCCATGCTAAGTAAGCAGCTCCTCATAACCGATGATCAAGGTCATGTCAGCACTCTGGAAATGAGAGATGTGGCCGGCGTGAAGCTATGGAAAGACAAGCTTGTGTGGATGCATGTATGGATCGTTGAAGTCTGCATGAAGGATGACCACAAAGCTGTGCTGACGCACGAGTATACGTACCACTCAGAAGAGAAGGCTCAAGCGTTCTTTAAGTTGATCTACGACAATATAGGGGATAAAGACAAATGCCTGACTACTTACACCTAACAAATCCTATGGATGATGAGGAAGTGTGGATAGATCTGTTCAACATTACAGCTCTATCAGTGGAACAAGAAGAATTGGAGAATTTTGTAGTGGCAGTAACCCTAGTAAACGCTACCGAGTATGTGAGTGCTCCATATGCTGATATGATCAGCGCTCTGAGGATGTATAATCTCTTGTCAGATCGAATACGGGAAGCTCATGCGCGTCCGATAGTACAAGATGGAATACCATTTATGATGGCTCCATCTTCTTATGAACAATAACAAAAAGGAATAACAATGGCTAAATTCATACTAATAGGCGAAGACGAGAAGAACGCAGGGGTGCTAATGAACATCGAATACATTAAGTTCATGCACGTGCTTAAGCTGGAGAGCAAACGCTATGCACTGCAGATTATATTCGGCACCAATGAAAGTTATGTGAGCGAAGAGATGAAGACCTACAAGGAAGCCATGGCTATGTTTGATAAGGTGTACACGAACATCTACGGCTTGATTGGACCTGAAGGCATCCCTGGTCATACTATGACAACAATCTAGGGAGATTGGCGGCGATCGCCAAGTATATATTGCATCGCCGCCATCTCTGCTTCTTTCCTGGGCATTCCGGCATCGTACTCCATAATCGCTGCCCGCTCTTCATAGAGTTCGCGCTCTACCTCAGTAAGGTGGGCTTTGGGCGCAAGGGTGGGCCTGCTCATCTCCCAGAATTTTTTGGAGAACTCTTCCAGTCTACTCATCTTGGTCATCTGCATAGCGAGAGTAGAACTCGATCTCTATAATCTTTTCGTCTTTGGGGGTGATGGCTTCGTAATCAACCCTAGATGCCTGCAGCAAAGAGCGTATATGCCCGCATATTTCTTTCGAAGTATCTATGTCACAGCCACTATGATTGATGGTGAGGAAATGACGGAGATACTTCTTACCGCTGCTTTTGCGTACGAATTTCATGTTCAGCTGGATGAGTTCTATTTCAAGATAGATATCAGAAGTTTCAAAGAATCTCCGGAATTCAAAGATGATTCTGTCCCCTAACATCTCTAATTTTGTGTTACATAGTAGGGACTGGGATACGGCTGACTTGAGCATAAAGTACTTCTTTCTTTTATTAAGCATCGCCGCAACCGTATCTTCGTCCATAGTATCTCCATTTTTCTTCTATTGTATACAATACTACATCTAGGATTGCATTTTGTATACATTAAACATGCTCTAAGTTGAAAATAGATAGGGTGAGATAATTTTGGTTGACTATTAGTAAAGAATCAGTTACTAATAAATACTATGAATGTATACACACCATCTAACTGCGATCACTGCAATTCATCTTTCACTAGGACTAGCTCTAAGCAAAAGCATTGTTCTGATGAGTGCAGATTCTGGTCCAAAGTAAATAAGACTGACAATTGTTGGGATTGGACAGGCAACTTCTCCCGAAACGGAAGTGGGTCCTTCAATACTTCTGAAGGTAATGGCACTTCTCATAGATATAGCTGGAGCTTACACTTTGGGACCGTAGAGAAAGAGTTGAGAGTATTGCATACGTGTGGAAATCAAAAATGCGTGAGGCCAGATCATCTAGTTCTTGGGGATAATAAGAAAAAAGATACCAGCATAGTGAGGGCGCACTATAAGGGTAGAAACTTTAAGCTAAAGGCATGCATAGCTTGTGGTGCTGAGTTTGTGCCTAAGGTGAGTACGAGCAAGTATTGTTCTAACCGTTGCACATGGGAAAGATATATTAAGAAAGGTGATGGATGCTGGGGATGGAGGGGGTCGAAAGACACCAGAGGTTACGGCATGTTCAAAGTAGAAGAAAATAGGAATATGAAAGCTCATCGGTATTCTTATGAGTTTTATAGAGGGCCTATACCCGAAGGCATGTTTGTGTGTCATAGTTGTGATAATAGACTGTGTACTAATCCAGATCACCTGTTTCTCGGATCTGCGCGAGATAACTCTAAGGACATGGTCGACAAAGAGCGATCTGCCAGAGGTGAGAAACACAGTCAACGTAAACTTACGGAAGAGCAAGTGAGAGCCATCAGAGCCGATCCAAGAGTTCAGAGAGTTATTGCTGAGGAATATGGCTTGAGTCAACAGGGAGTGAATAATATAAAAACGGGCCGTAACTGGGGTTGGCTTAAATAAACTATTCTGGATTAATTATCCATCTATGCTTTGCACTTTAAAATTGCGATTAGACTAGAAAAGCATTACACTATGTCTTTGTATTCAAGTAATTTCAAAGGCATTTAATGTCAATCCTCAGTGATTATGAGATAGTCAGCCAAGCCCATGGCAACATCCAGGATAATTTACTAGTTTCAGCCTGGTGGAGAGCTAATGAGATCCGCGACAACTTCGGAATTTATGAAGGCAGCCAATGGCTCCAAGAAGACTATCAGCGCCAACTAGCCAACAACATGCCAACGCGTACCATTAACCGTACGCAGACGATCCTCGATGCAATTACTGGCTTCCAAATCCAGAACCGTTCCGACATTAAGTGCGTGCCTCGTCTTCTTAGTGGAAAGGAACAAGGATACACAGATCTTGCCAATGATGGCATTCGCTGGATAGAAGATACTTCCAACTATCGCTATCAAACCAGCTTAGCTATGCGAGACATGCTTATCTGTGGACTCGGTTTTGTGGACTACAACATTGAATACGATAAGAATCCCAATGGTGAAGCTTATGCAGAGCGTATATTCCCTTACTTCATGATGTGGGATGTAACGACTCGTAACCAGAACTTGGGGTCAGCCAACTGGCTATGCAGAGCGCATATTATTGATAGAAACAAACTTCATCAGTGGCTGGTAGGTCTGAACAAGGATCAAAAGGAAGAAGCTGATGCAGAGTTTGGTGCTGCTGTTGATGCGCGATTCCTGGACTTCTTTGACACAGTGATGATTGTGAAGTCTTTGGGCGTTATCTATCAATACCAATGGAGGGACAAAGTCCCGTTCTATCGCATCGAGAACCCATTACAGGGCTTTGAAGGCGATCCGAATGACCCGCATACTCAGCAAGTAGTAGAGCTGGCGAAGGTGATGCAGGATAAGTATAAATGCAATCCCTATCTGGATAAGATCGTTCCGATCCCATCAGGCGATAACTCTACAATGAAAGAAGCATTCCGGACCTTGGGTTTTGAGAATGTTAAGTCTGTCATGCAGAAGGAATGGAAGTACTACAGAGCTGATATTGTAGGCAATCAAGTCATACGTAAGTCTGAGAACTTTACTCAGAAGTCATTCTCTATGAAGTGCATGACAGGTAAGTACGACGAGATCCGCCAGTGCTATTACGGTATGGTGCGTTCGATGAAAGAACCTCAGCGTCTCATGAACCAAGCCGTGTCCGATTACGAGGGGTTCCTGAAAACCATTCCAAAAGGCGGCGTAGAGATCGAATCCGATGCCGTGCCTAATCTGGAAGGATTCCTCGATACTTATACTAAGGCTGCGCAGGTAACTATCTATAGTCCTGGCGCGCTTATGTCTGGAAAAGTCCGTCCGAAGATTGCTCCCCCGGTCCCGGATGGACTACTTCAAATGATCGACTTTGCTAATCGCTCTCTCATGGAAGTGATTGGTGTTACCCCTGACTTTATGGGCATGACTGATTCTAAGCTCATGACTGCCCAATTAAACGCACAGTTAGTCCGTCAGGGTCTTATGGTGCTTGCACCTTACTTTGATGCTCTAGAGCAATATACGGTCGAAACAGGGCATGTCATGATAGATATCTTGCGCGTGTTGGTCGATAACTCGGAAGGTAGGCTCATCAAACACATTACTCCTGAAGGATCAGCACAATATGTGCCGCTTCTGATGGATAATCTAACGGATGAATATGATATCACCATCGAGAAGACGCCGCATACGCCAGATGAAAGACAGACTATATTTGAGAAGCTTCTGCAGCTTGCTGGAATTCTCGCTAATAAGCCTAATCCTGTGGACATTATGCCATTGGTAATGGAATACGCTCCATTTGATGGGGAAAATCTCGGTAAGATCAAGCAAATGATGGCGCCTCCTCCTCCTCAAGGACCGGACCCTATGATGGAAGCGCTAACGCAAGCAGAGGTGCTGTTTAAGCAAGCCTCGGCTGCAAAACAGGAAGCAGAAGCAATGCGGGCGCAAGCAGATGCAATGTTGAAGCAAAAAGAATTAGAGCATGCGGATGTGGATGCATTTATGGCTGCAAAAAAAGCCAATGCACAAGCTGATTACGATCAGGTTCGCAGTGCCAGAGAGATGGCCAACTTAAATCTAGACGCTGAGCGCGCTTATAAGGAGATGGCCATACAACAATAATTCACCTGAGGAGTTTAGCTATGAAGATGCGCATACCGCCTGAGTTAAATGAGATTGAAGTTCGACTCGAATCGCACTTGAAAGAATTTATGACCTTCAAAGAACAGTTCCTGGATGAATTAGAGTACGTTTTGCACCATTACCATATCGAGGACCATATGGAAGCTGACACGTTATTCGCAGACATGCGTGCTCAGTTGAATGAACTAAAAGAAATCATTATTCACCGCTGGAGAGCCCAACATATCTCTCTCATACGTGAGTTGGATGGATCAAAAACCTGCAGTATCAACAATCAATGGAAGTAAAATATGACAGACAACACAGAGTTATCAATTAGTGACGCCAAAGGTGTAGACATTCAATTACAAGAGTCCAATTTGGATTGGAAAGCCCCGGGGAAATTGGATGTGAATGCATTCCATAAAGAGCTAGAGCGCATCAACAAATTGGCGGATATGGAGGCTGAAAATGTTCCTCAAGCTAATGAAATACCTGTTGAAGTGCCTGCCGAAGAAACAGAAGAGAGAGCCCTCGATACCCAAATGGACCAAGAGGTTCAGCCAGTACAAGAAGAACAGGATGATGATGACGATGCTGATCTTAAGGTTATCCCGAAGAAACGTCTCAATAAAGAGATTGAAAAGCGGAAAACTCTAGAAGCTGCCTTGGATAAAGAAAGAGAGGAGCGCATTCGCTACCAGACCGAGTTAGAGCTCTACAACAAAGCCATGAACAAGTTAAATGCTGCCGAGGAACAAAAAGCTCAAGAGATTGATCCTGTCGATGAGCAAGCTCACAATCTTTATATGCGTAAGATCAATGAGTTAGAGAAAAAGTTAGAGGCTCAAAGTAAGTTGTCTGACACTAACCAGTACGAGCGCTATTTTGCTAACGCTGTGAACATGCAGCAGGCAGAGTTTGTCCAAAAACAGCCCGACTTTGATCAGGCGTATAAGCATTTGGTGGATGCCGAAATCTCGACAGCGCAGATGCTTGGGGCGAATGAGCAGGAAGCACAACAACTAGCCACGCAAAAGCTCTACAATCTCGCTCAAGCAGCCCTTACAAAAGGCCAAAACGTTGCTGAGATGTTCTATAAAATCTCTAAGAACTATGGCTATCAGGCAAAGGCGGCTGCGTCGTCTCTTCCAAGAGGAACGAACCTAGGGAAAGTAGAACAGAACATGCGTGCATCAGCCTCGGCAGCACGTGAAGTTCCTGGCGTCATGCTTAAGCCATCCGAAGATGTAGGCATTTATGCCGGCCTGGATAGATTCGACGATAAGTTTATGAATCCGCACGGCAGAGGCGTTGACCCCAAGGCATTTCATGATGTGCTTCGTAAACTTCAGGGTGGAATGTAATTTACTTGTTAAACTATTGATTACTTGGTAAACTCGTAAGCTAAGACCTCTTATGCATGCCTCTGCTTCGGTAGTGTGTGAGAGCGGGAGGTCTTTCCTTACGAGTCTGCGTTAGTGACTCTTCGTGTGGTTCACGGTAAAAACCAAAGCACCCGTGTGGTTCACGTTAAACGCCATCGTGTGCCTCACGGTAAAAGGCCGCTTAAAGGAACTGACTCAACCTTCCGGATTTCCCGGATCGTTCGTTTTTAACTTTTTGAGGTCTATTATGGCAATTACCCAATTCGCCAGTTCTGATCTGCAGACAGTCAAATTATGGTCCAACCGGATATATAAAGACTTCGTCACAGATACGGGGCTGCTTGCAGCAATGATGGAAGCAGGAATCGTTTCCAAACAAGAAAAACTCCAAAACATGGCTGGTGACAGTGTTCGTATTAGCTTCTTGCTACGTCAAACTGGTCCTGGTCTGATCGGTGATCAAGCCGCTACCGGTCAAGGTAATGCGCTTACGTATTTCACAGAAGATCTGGTTATTAACCAACTGCGTTATCCCATCGAAATTCCAAACACGATGACGATCTCTCAACAACGTGTTCTGTACGATCTCCCTGAAGATACCTACAAAGTATCGATGGACTGGTTGGCACAACGCGGTGTGGTTTCGGTTCTTTACCAGCTCGCTGGCTTTAACCCTAACAGCTTCGTTTATGATGGTTACACTTACACCGGCGTACAAAAGCAAACCCTCCAAGGTTTGAACACTGTACTCGCTCCTAGTGCTAACCGTGTTTACTATCCTAATGGTTGGACAAGCGATCAACAAGTGAACGCTGATCCTACTGCAACTTTGAAATTCACTCAGATTGATGAACTCGAAGCCGAAGCAGAAACCGTTCGTCCTTACATTCGCCCGATCTCTGAGCGTGATGGTGTAAAATACCATATGTACGTTCATACGCGCCAATGGCAGTCCTTGCTCCAAGATACCTCGGCTCCTATTCAGTACCGTGATATCTTCGGTAACTTGATTGCTGCTGGTAAAACAGATGGCGGCATTGCACGTTCGATGGTTTATTCGCAAACCGAAATCTTCAAAACGGACAAAATTCCAAACGGTGTTGACTCTGGAACCAACCTGGTTCTTGCCAATACACGCCGTGCGATTTTCTGTGGTCGTGATGCTGCTGTTATGGCGCTCGGTCGTGGTTTCTCGGATGGTAAGGAAATCGTTCCTGGATTCATTATCCGTGAAGACGTAATCGATATTGCGCAAACACGCCGTATTGCTATCAACGCAATCTGGGGCATTAAGAAGATCCAGTTCAATGGCACCGACCATGGTGTTATCGTTCTGCCTACTTATGTCGCTCAAACTTCTTAGGAGATGAAACATGACTGTTTATAACTTCACAAATCTCCAAGCTCAGTCTCCTGTTGTACCCGGTCACACATTCCGTGTTGGTGCGTATTTCGAATTGACTGGTGCCTTGGCTAACGGCGATACGATCGTTGCAACCAACTTCATTCCTCCCGATGGGATCGTGATTTTGTCTGCACTGGTTTACTTTGCTCCACTAGATACAAATGCTACCCCTACCGGTACATTTGAACTTGGTGACAACCAGACTGATGGTCCTGCAGCTTTCCGCTTTATCACTGCTGCCAGCCTTGGTGCTGTTGGTGGTGGTTCGGCTGGTCAAGTGCATGTTTATGCTAATACCGCTCCTGCATTCACCAATGGTGTGCAGACACGTGGTGTTGGTTACATGTACGCAGACAACGAAAATACTACGACCTCGAACAATGGATACTACAACATGGTACTTACTGTAACTGCTGGCCTCGCAACTGCTGCAGCCACAGGAACCGTTTACCTTGAAGTAGACTATCTCTGCCAAGGCAACGTATAGGATAGTACTTTATGGCGCTTACATTTGGTCAAATGACAACGCAGATTCTGGCAGAAACATACCGTGATGCTAGCTTTTCCACGCAGGTTCAGAACGCCATTGTAAGCGCCATTAAAGAGCTCGAGATCGAGCAACTATTTATCAACACAGAATTGGTTTACATTACAGTTCCAGCCTATGTTGATCATGTTCCTTTGCCCACTGATTTTATCAGTGTTCTGCAGTTGAGCTTATTAATTGGACCAGTGCCACCCCTCCCCACCCCTCCCGTGTTCCCGCAGGATTATAATTCGTTTACCATCGTCACTGCATCGAGTGGATTTGAAGAGCGCACATTCTATGATCTGAAAAACTTTCGTAGGTTTGGATCGGATCAGGGCATACCAGGTGTGTGGGCAATATTCGGGGATAAGTTATATCTTCATCCTTGGACGAACACCGGAAATTACATACTGGAAATGTATTACTACTACCGTGATGCTTATCCAGTAAATGAGAATGATACCAGTATCTGGATGGGCGATTTTACCCAGGATGTAACGAGATACAAAGCGCGCGGGATTTTCTATAGAGACAGTTTACAATCTCCGGAACTCGCGGCCAGTGAATTTGAAAAAGCGGGTGTTGCGCTTAGCCAGTTACGGTTACGCAACTCTCAACGTTCCACCATCAATAATTTGAGTATGTAATATGCCCACTAGTACGACTAATTTTGCTTGGACCCTTCCCGTGCCAAACTCCTCAATCGATGCGAACGTATGGGGAACGCAGCTGAATGGCAATTTAAGTGCACAAGATACTCAGTTGTTGTCTTCATTCACCAACAATATTGGCAATACAGCTCCTGTAGCGCCGATACTTACTGCTGGATCGACATGGATTAATACCACTGTTGCCACGGATTGGATCTACAATATCTATGATGGCGCGCAGTGGCTGCAAATTGGTAGCATTGATCCTGTAACGCATACCTATGTACCGATTGGAAGTGGATCTTCTACTACACCTCCGAATGTATATATCTACACTGCTAATAGCAGTTATACGCCCAGTGCCAATATCTCTTACGTCACTGTCGAAGGCGTTGGTGGTGGTGGTGGTGGAACGAACTTCAGTGGCGGCGGAGCGGGCGGCGGCGGTGGTGGTTATTTCTGGTGTCAATTAACGGCATCTCAAGTCGGAGCTAGCATAGCGGTTAGTATTGGAACCGGCGGCTCACCCAATGGCAATGGCGGTTCTACGACGGTTTCCCCTGCAGCAGGCGGATCAATAACGGCTGCGGGTGGTTCAAACGGTGCATTCACGAAAGGTGGTGCAGGCGGCACAGGGATCATTGTTGGCATATCGGCAACTCCGTTATTGTTGCAGGGTGGGACAGGCGGATATGGTGCTAACTTGCCTACTCCCATCGCTGGATATGGTGGCGCAAGCCCAGTATTCGGACAAATCACGTCGCAATATTCCGGTGCAGGGGGTGCAGGTCTTACAGCAATTGGTTATGGGAATGGTGGCAGTGGTGGTATTACTGCTCCTGGCGGATCGGGATCTCCCGGATTGGTGCGTATCATCGAACATTTTTAGTAGGTAGTCATGGCGACCCTGGGAAAACGCATTAAGCTGGCCATTATACCTGGGGTCAATCCTTTGGAGGATTCTACCCCTCTCGATACCATTTTGTTCGCTGATGGCGATAAGATTCGCTTTCAGGATGGCAAGCTACGTAAGATTGGCGGCTGGCAACGTGTTTTCTCCAACAACAATCAAACCATCCTCGGCGTTGCCAGGAATATATTCTCCTGCAGAGATCCCAAAGGAAATCCGATTACAATCATTGGCACGACTACGCGTCTCTATGCATATGCTCCGCTGTTGGATTATTCGTTCTACAATATCACTCCTTTGAATGCCAATACAATTGCTATTCCGAATGCTTTCTCCACCGAATACAACTCGGCGGTAGATGTTCCGGTAAACTTCACCATCCGCAGTCCAATCATCACCTTAGAAATTACTAACTATTTCCAAGATGGCGATCTGATTAATATCAGTGGCGTTACGGGAACTTACTTTGGAATTCCTGCCGCTAATATTAATGGAACATTTCCTGTAACTGTTGTTAGTAATGCAGCAGTTCAGATCAATGTAGGCATTGCATCGGATGGAACTGGCCAAGAAACGGCCAATATGACTTGGGCTGCGAGTTATCTGTATGTCAATTATCCAGCCAATGGATTGCTCAAAGGTGATAGAATAAAGATAGCAGGTTCAGGAAATGTGGACGGAATTCTTGCCGCATCCATTAATGGTGAAACAATCATTACCAATATCGTGGATGAAGATACGTTCATTATCGACACTGATACGATTGCAACGTCTGCTGTCACAGCTGCGGGTGGTGCGGGCACAACAATACAGACCCAAATAGCTGCTGGAATTGAAGAGGAATCAATTGGCTATGGCTATGGTGGAGGAAATTATGGGGCAGGCGATTACGGCGATTCAAAGACATTTAATGACCCAGATAATGTTATTTACCCTCGCATTTGGTCCATGGATAAATATGGTGACAATCTTATTTTGACACCAGGGGATGGCGCTAGTAACGTTGCCAACCTTTATATCTGGACGAATTTTGACATCAGTACCGCACCAACCCTTATAACGGCTATCTCTGGGAATGCAGTTCCATCAGGCGTCAGATGGGTGTATGTGTCCAATAATTCTGTCTGCACACTGGGAAGTAAGAGTCTTAGTAATAGCAGCCTTCTTTTGAATCAGCTGTACTTCAGTGATCAATCTAATGTGCTGCTTGATAACAATGGCTACGATCAATGGACGCCAGGGCCCTCCACCTATTCCTATGTAACCACTTTGGATCAGGCTGGCCCGCTAATTAGTCAGGCTTCTGCAAGGAATCATGATCTCGTATTCACATCAAACGAAGTTTACAATCTCCAGTTTATCAACAAGCCGCAGATATGGTTGATCAGGAAGCTTTTTGCTACCGACGGCATTATAGGCCCAAAGGCGCGTTCTGAGATAGAGGACGCAGTGTTCTGGATGGGACAGGGCGACTTCTATGTCTTTGATGGCTACACGGTCAATATCTTGCCAAATAACACGGTTAAAAGATATGTGTACGATAATATTAACTGGGCAGCCTCATCAACATGCTTCACGTTCGCGAACGTAGAGTTTAATGAGGTATGGTTCTTCTATCCTGTAGGCCAGGATATTAACCCGAATAACTATGTGATCTATAATTACAAAGAATCCCATTGGTCTATTGGAACATTATCGCGCACGGCTGCTGAAGAGCCAACCAATATTAGTGACTATCCCTATTTGATCCAAAGCAACGTAAATAATGCATTGGTGATACCAAACTCGCTGAGCACTTTCTTTTACACGCTTGGTGCGAATCCTCTCACTACGACAAATACTTCTGATAATGTGGTGGTTGATGTTGCTATAACATCCTACTTGTTCCCTGGCGATAAGATCTTCATTAGTGGAGCTGTGGATACGAATGGTATTACGGCGGCAAATCTCAACGGTGCTCGTACTGTTACTTCAGTTACTAGAACGGTGGGTTATGGAACTGGTCTGTATGGGGTGGGTAACTATGGCGAGCCTCCGGTTCAATCCATCTCTTTTACTGCTGGCAGTGCTGCTACTTCATCTGGAACGGGAGGTGGAAGTGCAATCACTATAGGAACTACGATCATAGGAATAAACTCCGGACTCAACACGGTAAATGCGGGCGATACTGTCAGCATAACTAATGCAGTCGGATTTGGTGGGTTCAGCAGCGCAGAGATCAATTCAACGAATACAGTGTTATTTGCTCTAGGTGGATTTCTACAGATCAATGTGGACGTTCCTGGCGCTTACAGTACAAGTTCCGTGATCGATAGTGGTGGTCCCAATGTCACCATCAATTATGGATCTTCCGATCGTTTGTTCCAGCATGAAGTAGGTGTAAATGACTATAATTCTGCATATAACCCTGCATTGGATGACCCGTCTAACCAATATGCCCCTATGTTATCTTACGCCACTACTTGCTATGCCCAAATTGGGGAAGGCGACGATACCATGGTTATCTATAGCTTCTACCCGGATCTGAAGCAGGTTGGAACTATGACTCTCAAGACAAATGCTCGTCTTTATGCGCAGGCGCCGCTAGTTGACAATGTTAATCCTAGCTTTCAGGCTACCTATACGTTGAATCCTAATACTACTAAGGTAGATGTGATGATGATTGGAAGGCAGAGACAGTATCAATTAACGAGTGATGTTATCGATGGTAACTTCTTGCTGGGTAATTGCTATGAAGAAATCAAACCATCCTCGACGAGGTAGTTATGTCTCGTTTTACAGATCAGAATGCTGTTACTGGTGGATCGGTTGGGGAAGAAAGGGTTCGACGCGTCGAAGATCAGCTCAATTATCTTGAATTGACATTGCCTACTACATTTGTTCAAGGTCGACTTAGAACAGATCGAAATGCTCCAACCTCAAGTTCAGATATAGAGACTGGTGATCAACTTTATGATATAGTTCAGACTGTGACTTATCAGTACACTCTACTCAATAATGCAGGGACTTTGAACTGGGTAAGAATAATTTGTAGTACTTTTTAGCGGTAGCAGATGGAAATTAGCATTAGAAAGGCCAATGTTCTAGATCACTCAAGGATAATGTTTCTATTGCTTGATTGGTTTGATGAATTAAAGGTTGGAGGGTTTCCTCCAGCATGTTCCTATAGTGGAATTTGGTTGGCTTCTCTAATTAGCAATGGGATTGTTTATGTAACCGAGGCGTCCGACAAGGGATTGGTTGGATGTATTGGAATGAATTGGACGCACTTTGGTTGGAATAACGAAGTTCAGATATTGGGAAATGAATTTCTAATGACAGATCCCGACTATAGACAGCATGGAATTGCAGATATGTTGATCAATGAAGTGAAGAAAATATCGGATGAGATGAAGGTTATGATTTTAGTAGGGCACATGACGGCAAATCATTCAGAATTGAAAGATAGATATCTAAAGAAGCATGGATTCATCTGTGCTGGAAGCAATTTTATTTACGGAGGAAACTAATATGCCAATGGCTGTTTTACCACTAGCTGGAGCTGCACTTGCGGGCGGAGCAGCATTATCTGCTCTTGGTGGCGGAAGAAAGGGCGCGCGTCCTGCTCAATCTCAAAGCGAGTCAAAAGGTGGTTTTCAAACCTATCCCGAAGAACTAAGGAATGCGTATCTTAAACAGTTCTTACCTCAGGCACTTGCTCAATCACAAGGCCCATACCAATCCACACCTATGGGGCAAGCAGATACAGGTCCATTTGCTTCGCAGGGCCTTCAGCAGTTGCAGCAATACTTCAACCAAAATGGTAGTCCTTTTGCTGGCGGAAATGGCGCGCAGCCTTTAGGTGTGGTTGAGCCGTTTCATCCTTACCAAATCCAGGCGTTAACGCAATTGGCACAGGGAGCTGGAACTGGCAGCGGAAATTCTGCTGAGTTGGGAGCAGAACTCGCACCTTACCAAAATCTCTACAATGAAAATGTTCTCAATCCAACTTTGGAAAGCATTGAGAGACAAAGGCAAATAGCTCTTTCCGGAGCGGGATCGCAAAATACTGGTAATCTTGGGGCGCAGAATAGTTCGGCTTACGGAACCTACCTTGGACAGTTACAAAATGATTATAATAATATGCAGCGTGGTGCCCAAGCAGAGGGATTCCAAAGCGCTCTGGGGCTTCGTCAGCAAGGCATTGGAGAGAAACGTCAATCCTTGATGGATTTACTGAATTCTGGCACTGCTATCCAGGAGCATAATCAGCAATATCTCAATTATCTGCAGCCTCAATTGCAGGCGGCGTTACCTCAGAATCGAACGGCAAATCTCGGTCAGATGCTTAACATGATTCCAGGAGAAAGCCCAACTTCCTCAGGCACATCAACAGGCGAAGTTGCTGGGAAACCAAATGCAGCTGCGAGATGGGGAGCCGGGCTACAGGCGCTAGGATCAGCAGGACTAAACTATGGTAGCTTTATGGGCCAAGGAGGCGGTGCTGGATTGCAAAATCTAGGTGGCGGTATGGGCGGTACTTTTGGTAACAACCTTTGGGGTGGTGGGCCACAAGCGGGATCTCTTGGCTCCTTTGGTGGCGGCTATGGCGTACAACCCCAAATTCCAGGCAGCACCGGTCTCGGTGGCAGGCTGTCTGGTGGTTATGGTGGCATTCCTGGTGGCAATCGTACTTTTAACCCAGCATATGGCTACAGATAGGAGATTATCATGGCAGGATTCTTTGAAAACTTTGGTAACTCCTTGGGAAGTCTTACCACTAATCCTCAGTTCATTGCTGCTCTCGGTCAGATCAATCCTGGTGTTGGTCAGTCATTGACACAAGCGGCATTACTGCAGCAGCAGCAGCAAGAGCAGGCGCGCGTGCAACAAGAGCATCAGAATAGGCAGCAGGAACAGCAACGCATGATGATGCTCCAACAAAAGCTTCCAGAAATTATACAAACTGTGGATTGGAATGATCCTCAGAAGGCTCAGCAGCAACTATCTGCAATTGGCATGACGCCTCAAGAGATGGTTCCGCTATTCAATATGTTTGCGGGCAATCAGCGTCTTGGTATTGAGCAGGAGGAACTTGGTCTCAGGAAGCAGGAATTAGGGCAACGGAATGCTGATAGACAGAGAGCTCGACAAGAAGAAGAAATGGCTGTCGCTGATATGGGTCTCCTGCCTGGAGAAACTCCACAATTAGCCGCACAAAGAAAGAAGTCTGAATCCATGGAAACTAAGGAAGATGATGAAGAGCTCCATACCATATCTGAAGGCAAGAATATAATTAAGCAAATGCGTAAAGACTTGGATAAGATAGCTTATACTGGTCCTGGAGCTGAATTTGCTTATAAAAATGTTGGACCTTTAGCAAGTATAGCATCAGAAAAATTGGGTAAAAAGTTAGGAGTTGCAGAAGCTGAAGATTTTTCTGCAAAGTCGTTCGATCTACTGGCGCCCAAGATTCAAAAAATGAAGGGTGCTTTATCAGACAAGGATATTGCGTTTTTAATGAAACAGATTCCCAATCTGGGCAACAGTAAAGCTGGTAATAAGAAAATCATGGACGACATAGAAAAGCAATTTGATCGTGCAGAGAAAATGATCAAGGCGAAGAAAATGTATCAGAAACAATTTGGTACCACGCAAGGCTTTGCTGAGAAATGGAAACAATATGCGGACTCAAATCCGCTTCTTGGAGAATAAAATGGCGAGTTCCTTCAAACATAAAGCTGCTGTAGCAGGTAGAAGCGTCGCTGCTGGCATTGCTGGGATCGCTAACTTACCGCAGTTTGCCTCTAATCTAGGCTCACTGGGTGGACGTTACGTTGGAGAGAAGTTGCGCGGCGAAAAAGTCCCTGGAGAAGCTGAGCAGTATGCTTATCCTAGTGAGAAAGTGAAAGAACTTATTGATAAGTTGTCTGGCGGTGAATCGAAGCCAAGAGGATTTGGGGAAAAAGTTGCTGCATCTGCATTGGAGTTTGCAGGAGGTGGTGGTATTCCTGCTTTAGGATTGAAAGCTGCTGGTAAAGCAATACCTGGTTTATTGCCTCGTACAGGAGCTGAGGCTGCTTCACTGGCTGGTGCCGGTGCTGGATCAGAAATAGGCCAAGAATTGCTGCCTGAAAGCCCTGTTATAGGCTCCTTGGGTGGAGCATTGCTTGGTGGAATGGTAGGAAAACCGAACTTTAAAGGACCAAATAGAGTCACAGAAGAATTCCTCCAAAGAGAAGGTAAGCTCGGCAATGCAGTTCCTATGGAAGAGGCTGGAGGATTGCTTAAGAAGGGCGCCTCGGCTTATAGAGAGTATGCTGGAAAACAATCGGAAAAGTTATATGGAAATGCGGAAGCGGCCATCGATTCTAATGCAAAAGTCCCATTAAAACAAACCTCGAAGAGAATAGATGAGCTTCTTTCTGGCAAGACTGCCGAGCATGAAGCAATTCTTAGAGATTCTCCCGCAGGAAAATTATTAGGCAGAATTAGAAAAGATATTGCGCGCAACAAGGGTAACCTTCCCTATGAGACTGCCAACTTATACAAAGATGAATTATCAGATCTTATCACCACGCATGGCCAGCTCGGCAATAAAGCGCAAGGTAGGCTCAAGCATATCACGTCTATTTTAGATAACGAGATCTCTTCCAATTTAAAATCTTCCAATCCAAAAGGGTATGAGGCTCTCAGCAAAGCGAAAGCATTTCATAGAGATATGAGCGAGCGTGACCGAGGTATATTCAATGCGCTGACAGGAGAAGAGTCCGGCACAGGTGCGTTTAAGAAGGTCTTATCTGATGCCAAGCATGTAGATGCCAAGAAACTAGATGTAGCAATGAAACATCTGGGAACTGCAGATCGAGAAGCGCTTAGTTCCTCGATGATCAATGAGCTTGGAAAGAATGCAGAAAATGAATTCGGACTCCATACATTTTTGAAGAACTTCAAAGGTCTAGAGCCGAGTGCTAAAAAAATAGTGTTGTCGGGCCTTCCAAGCAGTTCTCAGGCGAAATTCCTAGAACTAGCCAAGATGGGAAATGGGCCTGGGAAGGTACTGAATAGTATTGCAGGAGCAAGCATTGGTGCGTCTACAGGAGGTCCTTTCGGTGCTGTGGTAGGGTACATGGCTGCCCAAGCCTCACCAAAGATATTACCTCTTCCTGCATTCATCGATGGATTATACAGAGCCTCCAAGATTAAGGGTCTCGATAAGCAGAAAATGAGTATGCAAAAGACACTCAAGGATATCAAGCAATCTCATCCAGAACACAAAGAAGAAATTCAAAAGTTAGAGAAAGACTTGGACAAACCAACGGACAATCCAGAAAACTTTATGGTCGAACAAAAAAATGACGATGTCTCCAATTTTATGGAGAGTTTAAAAAGCGGTTCCTACGCTCCCATGAATGAGGAAAGTAATGTTGATGAGGAAGTTGAAAATTTCATGAAATCCCTCAGATAATCAATAATTGAAAATAAGTGACGAAACTGAATCGAAAGTTGCTGCATCGGGTGATTTTCTTTGGTACACTTATATAAGTTGCTCAATGAGTTTATATATAGGTTAAGGAGAATTAAGATGCCTCAAATGGGTGTGGTTAGGGCGGAAGGAGTGTCTACAGCTGCTCTTCTGCCAACTGATAAATTTGTTATTCAACGTTTTGGTGCCAATGGTCTAAATCAATGGTCTCCTTTTGAGGCTTTGGTCTCGGAGATTGGTGCATTATTCCTTGGTGGTTCTTCCATTCTTGCAACCGGTACTGCAACATTAGCAGCTGGTACTGCCACTGTTGTTCTTGCGACGATTGCAGCAGGAAGCAAGGTTTTGCTTACCGAGGCCAATGCTACGCCAAATGCTCTTGGTTATGTCATCACTGCTGGGACAGGGTTCGTTATTCACTCTGCGTCTGGTGCTGACACTTCCGTGGTATCGTATGTAGTGCTGAGCTAGGGTAAACGATGGTAGATTTAAGCCAGTTAGATGAGGACTTTCTCTTGGCCTACAGTAAGGTTCGGGTGAAAGCTTTAGAAAATGGTTTAAATATCAATCCGTATCGAGGCTTTATCAATCTATTTGATCATGCTGAGAGATGGAGATCTATAAATTCCGATTCGGCTATTATGTCGGCAGTTATAGAGTTAGAAATGCATGGGTGCCCTTTCTTGTCTGAAGTACTTAGTTCTGCAGCTACGGGACGCACTTTGACAGATTGGAATCCCAAGGAAAAGCCTGGGTTCGATTGGCACAACTGGGGCGAAGCAATCGATGTAGTAGTGAAACCTGCTGATCCATTTGCGACGGAAGATGTTGCCTTGAGAAAGAACATACTTGCAGATATCGCAAGGGAAGAGGGACTGTTTGTGACGATGGGTTCAACCTTAAATCATGAAATAGTGCATATTCAGTGTAGGGACAAAAATCCTTACGATGTTTACGGGCCTGTGGCCGTAGACGCCGAAATGTACAGGAGATACAAAGATGACCATACAAACGGTTGATACTCAATTTATACCGTTCTTTGAGGCTCAAACTACTAGCGCCAACTCTGCTGCATTTCCGTTTCTCTTTCCAAAGGGCACGTCTTGCTTAAAATTCTGGGGAACGTGGAATGGTGCTACAATTATATTTCAAACAATTACGCCATTTGATAACACGTACTGGGTTCCTATCCTTAACATCAGCGGGTCGGTTATGTCCTTCACCCAAGATGGTCAGGTTACTTTGGAGAATGTGGTTTACGGTGATCTCATTCGTTGTGTTCTTTCCGGCGCTGGTGCTTCTACTAACCTTAACGTAACGGCTCAGATAATCTAATGGCAGATATCAAAATCATTACTGGTGGGGGCGGCGGCGGTGGTGGATACGACACTGTCCAAGGCAACGGTGCTAACCTTCCCCAAGAGGCTACATTAAACTTCGTTGGTGCTGCTGCGGTAGTAAGCGATGATTCGGGAAGTAGTCGTACTAATGTCACGTTTGCTCAGAGTCTAGATGATATTGCCGGTCTTTCTCCAACACTCGGCGACGCTGTAGTTGGTAATGGTACGCATTTTGTTCTCGGCACTGCTTCCAATATTAGTGCCAATTATATTCCAACTCATTACACAGCTACGAATACTTTCATTTCTGGCAACCTGGCTGGAATTGATGCGGCCCTAGGAACTATCGAGAGCGATGCTATCACCGCATTAACAGGCGATGTTGTTGCGACTGGCCCAGGTTCTGTAGTTGCTACGATTCAGCCCAATGTAGTGACGAATGCAAAGCTGGCACAAGCACCTGCTAATACTATTAAAGGTAACAATACTGGCTCTACTGCCAATGTTACTGACTTGACTGGAGCGCAAACTACCGCCCTTCTTTCCACATTTGTAGGGGACACTGGTAGTGGTGGGGTTAAGGGTCTTGTTCCTGCTCCTGCAGCTAACACTAACTTGTCGGGTGATTTCTTAAGCGCAAGCGGAACATTTGCTTATGTTGATCAATCCAAGACCAGAAATCCCGATTTCTCTTTGGTCACACAGGGCGCTGTTCCTTCTGGAGCGCCTGGCACGATCAAATACGAAAATACGATAGTCTTCACTTCTATTGTTACCGGTAAGAACTATGCTATAGGGACTGGGTTCATTGGAACGCCTACTCTGACTATCTGGGATATTAGCGATCAGACAAGTCCAGTTATTGTTGGGACTTTCACTGCAGCGGGTGGAGGTTGTTATAATTGCACAGTAGGTGTAGTTAGTGGAGTGCAATATGCGTTCGTTGGATATAATTCAGGATCTCATTTTGTTGTTGTCAATCTGACAAATCTCGCAGTTCCCGTGCAAACTAGTAGTACAGTTATCACTGGCACTCCGGGATCCATTTATGGAGTTTCTTTCCTGAATGGCTATGTTTACTGCGCTACCCAAAATGCAGGATTAGTTGTAATGGATGTTGGAGGAGGCACAGGCACGCCTGCACTTCCTGTCCAGACTTATACCCAAGGAGCGACTAAATCGTTCGGTGTGGTAGCTATAGGAACAAACGTCTATACAACTGCCTATTCTACTTCCAATCCTTTCACCATTAGACAAATCATATCTTGGACTCTCACTGGCCTTGGCACGCCATCTGTACCATCTTTGGTGCAAAGCTTACAAGTCACAGCTGCTGGAGAAGCATTGGGACTCAGTGTCTCTGGCAATACCGCATTTGTTACCACTGCGGCGGCAGGTGCATACAATATAAATCTTGTGGATATCACTACACCGTCCGCAATGACTAACTTGAGTCAAATCAATAGCACCAACGCTTTTGGATCCGCATTCTATGCGGTTGCCAATGGAAATTTCCTGTACGTTCCTTCTGGTGGAAATGCCACGTACGGTGGTGCGATCGATGCATATGATATTACAGTCCGAACGACTCCCATTCATATTGCACAAGCGGTAACAAATATTCCGACTGCCGCATTCGGTGGCATAGCGCTTTCGGGCGGATATATCTTCTGCGCTGATTATGGCTTAGTCGCGAGTAACACTGGTTATTTCGACGTATTCACCCAACTTGATGCGAATGCCGTTATAGGTACAATGACTGCATCGACGGCGTATTTGGAATCGTTGACGCCGAACACTGCTCTGATTTCGTCTGCTTCTAATGGAATAATTTCCTCTATCACTACTGCTACGGAACTTTCCTATGTTCATGGAGCTACGAGCAACCTCCAAGCACAGATTAATGCTCTGGGAACTGCATTCACTTGGGTAGTAGTTACAAGCAGTACATTAATGGCCCCAAACACTGGTTACATCGTTAACGCGGTCGGCCAAATTACACTCACCTTACCCCTAACATTCGCGGCTGGAGCAGAAGTAAGAATTGTTGGTTATGCTGGTGGTTGGACAATTAATCAAGCATCTACGCAATCCATAGCATGGGGCAACACAAGTACTACACTCGGGACTTCTGGGCATTTAACTTCCACCGAAGTAACCGATTGTTTGGACATAGTAGCAGTGAATGCAAATACCACATTTGTGGTGGCGGATTCAAATGGCAATATAACAGTCACATAGGGATAAGAGGGAAGATATGGCAACAAATAATAGTATTAATACCAATAGTTTGACCAATGGTCAGTTGTGGGTAGGATCGACAGGTGCGAACCCTGTTTCTGCTACGCCTACTAGCAGCGGAAG
>QGNH01001252.1_pt7 | contig 25970 bp, 12 predicted proteins | sample 1735481 | NCBI WGS metagenome assembly QGNH01 (sample SAMN09239004, study PRJNA386568) | Viral metagenome, whole genome shotgun sequencing project.
CAACTATTCCAAATTTATCAAGTAGAGTTTTCTTTTTTGGTTTGTAGTACGACTTATATTTCTTCTTGGCGGCAACTGGTGCGGCTTTCTTCTTTGATTTGTAATACGATTTTTTCTTTGCTACTTTGACTACTGAGGTCTTCTTTTTAGTGACCTTCTTCTTAGACACTTTCTTTTTCATTTTTATTGGTCTCCTTACAGGGTTGATTGTACGTGAAAAATAGGCTGGGGTAAAGTTATAAATACATGATAAATTGGAGTTTTACTAATGGGTGCTTTTGGGACATTTCTTTTACTTAATGAAGCAAAACGCGATGCTGGTGCAGAGCCCAAGAGTGCTGTTTTTACGTTTGGCAGATTTAATCCTCCAACAAAAGGTCATGCAAAATTGATTGCCACTGTTGAGACCCTGGCGAAGCAAAAAAGTGCCGATAGTTTCATTTTTATTTCTATGTCACAGGATCCGGTTAAAAATCCTTTATCCCCTGCTGACAAGCTAATATTTATGAAGGAATTATTCCCGGGTTCAAACATAGTTGAGAATTCAGAAATCAAAAACCCCTTCAATGCAACGGGTTATTTGGGGAGCTTTTTAAAGTACACAGATGTAACGATGGTTACGGGTAGCGACCGAACAGAATCGTTTAAAAAGAGTTTTAATAAGACAGGAAAGTATTTTGACTCGTTTGATATTGTAAGTGCGGGTGAAAGAGACCCAGATGAAGATTCGGTTGTTGGAATGAGTGGCACAAAAGCACGTGAAGCAGCAGCTAAGAATGATCTTGGGTTATTTTATGCTGCAACAGGGTGGGATGGGGATATTGCACTTAAATTAATGAGAGCGGTACAAAAGGGGATGAAAGATGAGTGATTATAAGGTTAAATTAGTTCGTGCCTCTTCAATTACTACAAGCGGTGGATATACAACTTGGAATCAACTAGACAATACAACAGCTGTTGTGCCTGGTGAAGTTATAGCAACTGGATATAAAAATGGCCGAACTCAAGAAGCTGTCGTATTTGAAGTAACACCAGAGTTTAGTGAAGGCCGAACTGTTGATTATAAAAATCTTGATCCTGTTCATGCCCCAGGTGCAATATACATGTATGCAACTACACGTGCACGAACATTTAGTATCTCCGGTAAATTTATTTCACGATCCGTAAATGAGGCAACAAAAAATCTTACGTATATGCAATATTTGCGATCATGGGCAATGCCAGTATTTGGTACGGTTAGTGCGAATGCACCTGTTGGAGAAAACATTCTTGGTGCACCTCCTGCCATTCTTTTGCTTTCAGCATATTCATCGGGTCCATTATCTACCACAGATACTCAAACAACCGTTCCTGGTCCAAACGGAACATTATTGCCCGCATTAGGAAATAATATCTATCAAGTTCCTGTTATTATGACAAATTTGGATATTCCATATCCAAGTGATGTAGATTATATTCCAACAGTTAATAAAATTCCTGTTCCAACTGTAGTTACAGTAACAATAAATTTAACAGAAGCACATTCTCCAAATGCTTACGGCGCATTTGACCTTCAGGCTTACAAGACCGGCAACTTGGATAACTTCTAATGGCATTTACAACTAATTCAATTAATAATCCAAATTCTCGTTATGTTCAGGGCGGAACAACTGATGTATATCCAAACCGTTTAGGATGGTGGGATAGAACAGCAATAGCATCCGCAACTGATGATACTACGATTTTATTACCAGCAAAATATAACCTTCGTCCAGATTTGCTCGCATACGATGTTTACGGTAAGTCTGTGCTTCAATGGGTAATCCTTCAATTTAATGCAATCGTAGATATCAATACAGAATTTGTAACAGGTGCAACAATAGTAGTTCCATCAAGTGCTCGTGTTTATTCATCAATATTAACACAGCAAACAGGTGGTAACGTAATAACAACAAGCTAATATGGCAGAAGCAGACGTCCCAGAATCATTACCATTAGTGGATAACAGTAATCCACTACGTCAGTATCGTTCGTATTCATATCATTTCTTTGTGATTGCTGCGGAATCAACTGATGTATTTACCTATCTGCAAAATCAAAATGCTAATGCGTTTGAACGAACCCACGACGCAGCAAAGCTCCCAAATGGTGCAATAGATCAGCCATATCCACGTAATGCAATTACATGTCCAGCAGGCAATTATGTAATCGTTATTGATACTAGACATGACGTAGATTTTATTCTTGATGACGTTCAGTGGGGTACTTCATTTATTGGAGATATAACAAGAACTAATTCAACAACACCATTAAACACGGTTATGACTGATGGTATGATTACAATTCTTGAACCTCGTGGTGTTAATTTTTTGAACGTACTTGCAGCACTTGGTGATCAGTTATTGGTTGATATGATTTGCATGACTTATATGCTAAAGGTCATTTTTTACGGGCATTTAGAAGACGGAACAATGGTTCCATTATCAGCCATCCAACCGCTTGGATTTATTCCGGTTGACATTACGGGTAGTGTTGATGAACGAGGTTCAACATACAAAATGTCCATTGTTGGTACCGTAAATGGTATTGGATTTAATCCAGTATATGATGCCGTCGTTGATAATATTCCGTTTAAAATTTACAAGAAGCCTATTGCGCAAGTTTTTGCGGACATCACAAAAACTCTCAATGATAATTATCAAGATCAACGCCGGCAAGTTTGTGCCACTTATCCAACCTTTAATGATTCGGCTCAAATTGAATATAATATATCTCTAGATTCCGGCAGCGAAGTTTTATATGCACTCAATGACTTTGGAAGCCAGTGTCCAGGACAAGTTTCTGAATCAGATAAAGCATTTACTGTAACAGGCACCAAAGAAGGTGGCATTATCAAAGTAATCCAAGATGTTATTAATTCCTCAGCACATTGGGTAACTCTTGCAGCAGAAGGTTCACCTCCAAATGCAACTAGTATCCAACATACAAACAAGCGATACACATTCAAAGTAACAACCGAATTTAAAAAGACAAGTTTGTCATTGGGCAAAAATGTTGTCACAATGAATATCTATGTAACTGAATACAAATATGAAACCGTTGATGTAGTATCAACAGCAGGTGGCTCAAGAGCTAAAACAGAAGTACCAAATATTGATCCCGATAAGGTGATTACATATGACTATTTGTTTACAGGAAAAAATTTAGATATTTTGCATATGGATATTAACCTTACACAAGGATTATCATTATTGCAAACACTTTCAACTGCTAGAGCTCTTTCGCCGCAACTAGAAGATACACAAGGTGGACCAGCACCAACAGGGCAACTTGCACAGGTAGGACCAACACCAAATGGTGGATTGAATAAACGTGGTGTTATACGTCCAGGAACACCTGTATTTGCACCATTGCAATGGAAAGATGACTATCAAAAAGAATTAGCAAATATTGATACAACTGCAACTGCATCATCTGTTTGGAGTAGCTTTGCAGGATATCAAAGCGTCAATACAAATGTAACTATTCATGGGAATCCTCTTTTGCTTACGCGTTTGGTGAATCCGGCTCGGGATGTTCCAAACTATGTTCAAATTAATATTAAGATGCCATCAACTCCCGATGATATTTGGGAATATAATCAATCAGGAAATGCAACACCAGGTGGTTACTATCAGAGTTTTTGGTACACTGGCTATTATGTGATGTTGTCTGCATCAAATAAATTTAACAATGGACAGTTTACGCAAGACCTTGAACTTGTTAGCATGCCATTAATTGGCAGTTCGCAAGGACAAGGTGCTTCTGCAGAACAACAAGCAACGCAGAATAATACAAGCCAGTTTCATCCACAGACAAGTCAATCAACACCAACAGCCACGACGACGCCAACAAACGATACAACTTCAACGCCATCTACAAATACTAATAATACAATAGCAAAGCCAACATCTAATCCAAAATCATCTTCTCATCAGCAGTTCATTGCAAATTATTGGAATGATGCTTTACAAGCGTCACAGGTAACTGGACTAGATCCCGACTTTGTTTTAGCACAAGCTGCTGTTGAAAGTGGATGGGGTACAAGTCATTTATCAACAACATATTCAAATTTTTTTGGTGCAAGAGCATACAATAAGCCAAACCAATTTTGGGATGGTTCTGTTGTACCAGGAACAAATCATGAAGCTGGAAATGTAGTTAAACCTTTCCGCGCGTATCAAGCACCAACAGGTAGCTTTGGCGATCAACATGATTTACTGACACGATTATACCCACAATCAGCATCCGCTCCGCCGGGTCCATCTGGCATTAATCAATATGCAAATGGTTTGATTCATGGTAAGGGTGGCCGCAAATGGACAGCAACAAATCCATCTGCATATCCTGGGCAAGTTATTAGTGCATATAATGCAATTCAAACCTACAAAAATAATTTGGGAATTGTTGCAAACAATTATTACGGTACACCACCAACAGCTACCCCAACATCACAAGCATATCTTGCTCAAAATACATCATCTTCATCGGCTGGTACCACTACACCTGCTAACGTAACACAATACGCAACAAATCGTAGTGTTGCACAAGCAGCAGTTGATCAAAAACAAGCAAGAGCATAAGGAATAATATGAGTTTATATGGCGCAATTAATAAAATGCGAGAAACAGCTAGTGAAAAGGACGAGACAAAACTCACTATTTCAGTTGGCCGCGTTGTTGATACAAACGACCCCAATCAAATGGGTCGTATTCGTGTTTATATTCCTGGATTAGATCGTGATACATCAACAGTTGGTGATATTCCATGGGCGATGTATTCATCCCCATTTGCAGGACATCAACATGTTCAAAGCAGAGGTCCAAGTGGAGATTTTACAACAGGACCGGTTGCATATGGCATGTTTAATATTCCAAAAGTTGGCACAGATGTTTTGATTGCACATTTAAATGGCAACCCACAATATCGCATTTGGTTTGGCGCTTTATATGGAATGTTTTTAACAAGTACTCTTCCACACGGAAGATTTACATTTCAAAATCCAGATAATGCAAATACACTTGATGGACCTTTATCAGCAACTGAAGATCCAATTCAGCCACTATATGACATGCTTACCGAAGCATTTACTAGAACACAAGCCGTTGCAAATAATGATGGAGCTATTGATACCAAACCAAGAGTAAATTTTGAATATCGTACTCGTGGATTTGACTATCAAGGTTCTGGACTAGGAGTTAGTCAAAACAATTCTCCAGACCAACAAGTATCAGATCTTGCTGATGATCGTGCCTATCAATTTACCGAAGAAGATGGAAATGTATTCAAAAATAATGTTGGTGGTGTAACACAAGGTTATGCAACTAGTCAAATTGAACCTGATATTCCTTACGATCCTGCTATTGTTGATGGTGGAAAAAATTTAGATCCACAAACATATAGCTATACAACGCCAGGGTTTCATTCGTGGGCAATGGACGATCGTCCAGAAAACTGTCGCATAAGATTTCGGACAACGTCTGGTCATACCTTTATTATGGACGATACAAATGAACGCATCTACATTTCAACAGCTGAAGGTAATAACTGGATGGAAATGGATCAAGACGGAAGTATTGATGTTTATTCATCTCGTCGTGTTTCTGTTCATGCTGCAATGGATATTAACTTTACAACTGAAGGATCTTTCCGAGTAACAGCCGCAAAAGGTATTCATTTAACATCAGGTGGTGATACAAGAGTTACGGTTGGTGCTGATTTACAAACCAGTGCTGTTGGTCAAACAAATATCCAATCAAATGATGATATTAGCATTCAAACACAAGGCTCGCTTCAAGTATTAGCAGGAGCAGCTTTAAATCTGACTGCAACTGAAGACATAAATCTTCTTGCATCAGGACAAGGTGCATTTACCACTGGTACAACACTAAACTTTGGAGCAATTGGTGAAGTCATCATTGCTGGCTCAGCAGTGGAAATTGACGGTGCAACACCAGCCACAGCGGACGCAGCTTCACCAAACAATGCAGACGAAGCATATCTAACCAATAGGGTTCCAGAACATGAACCTTGGGGTAGAATTATGATGGATCCTTCTACAACAGATAATGATACAGGAAATTACTATCAACTTGAGCTAGATTATGACAGTCCAGATGTTGGTAAGGAAGAATTAGGCGAGCAAATTACGCGAAATCCTAACTGGCATCGCTAAGATAAATACACAATGACAACACAGGGACTATACAAGGGTTTTAGTAGTTTTGAGTTTCAAAAGAACAAAACCTTTACATTACAAGACATCAAACTAGTTGAGTCAGATCTACTAAACCAGATTTACACTCAGCGCGGTACTCGTGTAATGATGCCAACGTTTGGCACATTAATTCCTGAGTTGACGTTTGAACCATTGACAGAAGATTTAGTAGATGAAGTAGTTTCTGAATTGACAGCAGTTTTTAATTTTGACCCACGTGTCAATCTAGTAAATCTTCAATCAATTCCTAATTACGATACCAATAGTCTAATTGTTGTTTGTTTATTGCAGTATGTTGAGTTCAACATAGTGTTACCATTTGAGTTAAACATAATTTTTGAGACCTAATAATGACACGTTTAATTGATGCGGCAGAGACATGGGAAACAGTTTATACAGCGTATGGAAACATAAATTTTACTGCGTTTGATTATAACACTGTTAAACAAAGTCTTCTTGATTATCTTCAATTGTACTTTCCAGAAGATTTCAACGACTATATTGAATCAAGTGAATTTGTTGCTCTTCTTGAATTGTTTGCATATATCTCAGATCAATTAGCCTATCGTGCAGATTTGAATGCAAATGAAAACTTCATGTCCATGGCACAACGTCGTGAATCAGTTCTTCGTTTGGCACAACTAATTTCATATACCCCAACACGCAATCTTCCAGCGCGTGGTCTTGTTAAGATAACATCAATTCAAACAACAGAAACAATTTTTGATAGTCTTGGTAATAATTTGGCTGGTGTTAAAATTGTATGGAATGATTCCTCCAATTCAAATTGGAGAGAGCAATTTATTCTTGTAATGAACCTTGTCCTACAACAGACTTTTGGTTCCGTTTTACCTAGTGATCGTGTTCAAGTTGGTGACGTGTTATTTGAGTTATACACATTAAATAATAGCCCATTACAAACAACTAGTGGTGCTCCAATTTTCTCATATTCTGCTGTTGCAAATGGCACAAGCCAACCAATGGAATTGGTTCCATCAACTCTTACCTCTAATGGTCCAATTGAAAAACGCCCTGAAAATAATGTTCCATTTACATTGGTATATGCAAACGATGGTCTTGGTGATGGTTCGCTTACAACTGGTTTCTTAATTTTTACAAAGCAAGGTACATTACAAAGCACGACGACAACCTTTGATGGTATTACACCAAACCAAACATATGATATTAGTGTTGAGAATATCAACAATATTGATATTTGGGTTAATAACATTAATCCAACAACTGGTGCAGTTCTTACTGTAAATCCGTTGCCAACATCTGTTACGACAGCATTGGCTGGATATAGTACACCATATGGATATTGGTATCAAACAGACACAACAAATGCACAAAACATTATCTTTAGTACAGATAATAATCGCCATTTATACCAAGAACAAACTAATGATGGTGACGATGTAACATTAATTTTTGGTGATGGTGAAATGGTTGATATTCCAAATGGAACATTCCAAATTTGGTTTAGAACATCTGCAAATGCTGATATTACAATTTCACAAAATGCTGTACAAAATCAAACGGCAAGTTTTACATATGTTGATAATACAAGCACTACACAAACATTCACATTTGCGTTCTCTTTAACATCATCACTTTTGAATGCTTCAGCAACAGAAGATATTGACCATATCCGCAACACTGCTCCAAGTGTATACGAAACGCAGGATAGAATGGTTAATGGTTTTGACTACAACAATTACATGCTTAAGGATCCATCAATTCTTGCATTGCGGTCTGTGAACAGAACATTTGCTGGCGATTCCAAATATATTGCATGGCACGATCCAACTGGTTCTTACGAAAACGTAAAAATCTTTGGTGATGATCTTGCACTTTACTATCAATATCTTAATCCGTCTATTGGAAAATCAATTACGATTTCAACAAATGCAACACCAGAAGTTGTTCTGTTGAATTATATTCAACCACTTCTTGCATCTACAGATTTCTTTACTTATCTTGCACCTGCATATAATGCAATTGGTGGAAATCCATCTACGTTGCGTACAGCATTTAATAGCACGGAACAAACAGCTATTCTTGCAACTTTAAATAGTACAGCACAAACAGTTTATTTCTATTATCAAATTTCACCACCAGATAACTGGGTAACAAATACAAGTGGAACACTTCCTTCAGCAAGCTACACAGAAATGCTTGTTGTTAACAAAATTTATTCGGGTTCCACACAAATTGGTTGGACAATTCAGTATGCAACGGCAGCATTAATTGCTCAAAGTGAATCAACAAATTTTTGGAATACAAATAATGGAACGGCAACTGTCAATTATGACACATTAAATTCAAATCAAGATACTGTATTAGTTCTTGCTGCAAACTTAAATTCTCAGCAAGGAATTTTGGGAACAAATCAAGTTTTTAATGTAATTAGCCAAGTCCCAGACAATACAAATCCTGGAACAGCAAATGTAAACATGCTGAGTGTATTGCCAACTGACGTAAACGGTGATGGCATTCCAGAAAATATGGCACAAGCTGAACTTTTCAATTTTGTACAGACTTTTTTAATTACAAGTGCGTTACCAGTTAATAATTTTCAATATACACTTACACTTCCACGTTCGTATGTGGATGGGTATAGTGGTAGTGATTTAATTGTTACAGTTATACCTAATGGGTCTTCAGTTGCATACACGGTAACAAACGATGCAACACAACCAGCATATTTTAGCGAAGTTGTTACAGCAAATACCGTTGTCAGTTACCAAATCCAAATTGGTGGAACATTAACAACCGAAAATGGAACACATGTAATTGGTATTGGTGATACCGTTAATGTAACGATGGTAGATTATGTTTATTTAAATCGTTCCGATGTTAGCGAACCATATGCACCGTTATTGACGACTGATACCGTAAAAGCCTTGTGGGCAGCAAATGCTTCATCATCTCCACAAACACAAACGTATACGAGATATCCAGGTCGTTATCCATTTAATTTTGCATGGTTCCATCAAACAACAACCTATTATTTGGTTGACCCAGCTCCATCAAATATTATTGATACGTATATCATTACCGTTGGCTATTATGAAGCACTATCCGAGTACTTAGATGGACAGACAGATTTAGAACCATCATTACCAACACCGTTAGATTTGCGAACATCTTATGGTTACTTGCTTGATGCAGCAATGTTAAGCGATACGGTTGTTCTTCAATCAGGAACATTCCAGATTTTGTTTGGATCCAATGCAATTCCACAACTACAAGCAACATTTGTCGTTACTCGTCCATCAACAAACACGACACTAACCGACAACGAAGTTGCAACAACAATCGTATCAATCGTGGAAGATTTCTTTGACCCCAACGAATGGGAATTTGGTGAAACGTTCTACTTTACAGAACTCGGTACGGTAATTCAGACACAGTTGGCAACAGAAATTACTTCAATTGTTCTTGTCCCTCTTTATTCAACAAACCAGTTTGGTGACTTGTATGAAATTCAGGCAACACAAAACCAGTTATTCATTCCAGATATTTCCACAAGCAATATCTCAATTGTGACATCACTAACGCCAGCTGTATTGCGTCAAGCCGGGTCTTAAAATCGCGAAAAATTAGTTGTTAACCCCTTCATAAATATCCTTTATGACGTCACCAACTGATTCAAACAACAATTCAGATTACGATACCCCAAGTACTGATCTTTTTGGCTTACTACCTGCACCGTATCAATCAAATACGAACAGATCAGTATTCAGCAATCTATTCAATCGGTTTTTATCAAAAAATCAAACCCAACAAGTAATTGGGTATATTGGATTTGGTAATCCAGCTGCTGTGGTTGTTCGTCAAATCAAAGAACCAACTGTTGGTCGTCAAGCATACCAGCTACAACCTTTGTTGTATGATAAGATTGGAACTATTGAATATATTACCTCTTGGCAAGATATTGAAGATGAATTAACAGCACAAGGTATTGATATTGATGATCAGCCTATTTGGAATAATGCAACAATTTTTAATTTTGCACCACCAATTGATATCAACAAGTTTATCAACTATGAAGATTACTATTGGTATGATCCACAAAATCCATCGTCACAAGCTCAGTATATTACTGTCAAGCCAGTAGCATCAGGAACAACTTCCGGTTGGGATACAGCACCTTGGGACAGTGGTCCTTGGGATGATATTTCTGGAATTAGTGGTGCAACAATTCAAGGATTGTACCAGTGGATGAATCAGAACAAATGGTTGCACAAGACAGTTGTTCCAAACTTTACAATTGCAAAGCGAGCACAAGCTCCTATTATTGAATATGAACCAAACCTAGAATTGAATGAATGGATTCAAACAACATACAGTTGGTCCTATCGTGCAAACTCTGCTGCTGCATTTGCTCCAACAACTGCACAACCAACACGATTTGAATTAGAGCCTATTAATGTTTATACCTCAAATACAAATACAATTTTTGTTGATGAACGCTATGGCGATTTAACAAATATTTTTGTTCCTGGCTTTAAGTTTATTATTCAAAAAATTGCTGCTGTACAAACAGTTGTTAGTTCATCATATCAACTAAATGGTGAATCATATCAAACACAAATTGTAGTTGCTAGTACATTACCAATCTTAAATCCAACTGTAAATTATTTACAACCAGAATTGACATCACAAGGTGACCAGTTTGTTGCCTATGGAATTAATTGGTTGTTTGATGGAATTAATGAAACAACAGCTATTAATCACCAGCCTGATAATCCAATGCTTACACCAAGTGTAATGACATATACAGGTACAGGTTATACATATCAACTTTCACCATATTCAGAAGTTATAACTACACAAATATCTGGACTTACAACATTTACATTAAGTACGGATACGCCAAGTGGATCAACTCGTTCTTTACAACAAAGAGCACTTGTTGGATATAATGATGTACGCGTTTACTTAAATGGTACTCGCCAATATGGTACATACGATGAAGTTGGAACAACATATGTAACAGGCATTACATTTTTAAGTCCATTACCAGCCCAATCAATTGTTACAATTGCTGTTGGTGAATCAGCAATTAGTGATTTTGGTAATTATGCTGTTCCAGTACGCACATATGCAAGTGATACAGATTATGCAACATACGGCAATACACTTGTTAGTTTGATTGGGTTACGCAAAAATGAACAAATCAAAACTGCTGTAAACCAGTACCCATTGTTTGACATTTACTACACAAATTCTCAATCTGCTGATATCGCAAATAACATTTTTGGATATCACGAAGGTTCAACAGGAACACTTTATCCATTTTTGGGACGTCGTGTTATTACAGCTGAGGATGGTTCATTAGATTTTCAAAATAATCTGGTACAAACCAACGATGGTGTAATGTATGCATATCGTAATTACAACAAGAGTGCGAACCAATATTGGTATAATCCAACAACCAATATTTTATACGTATGGACAGGATTTACATGGTCCGCAAAATATACTATTAATGGTGCATACGAAACACCACTTGTCACAAATGTTCTTCCAGATCCTACAACAACAGTTATCGGAACATTAGTTTACCTTACGACAAATAATACGCTATACCAACGTGTTAATACATCGGCAAATTGGGCAACGTTACCAGTTTATATTTCCAATTCTGATCAGACGTTAGAAACTGTATGGCGTCATGGATTAAACAACGAACAGTTTGTTCCGGCACAAGTTGATTGGCTACAACGTTCATATCCTGAATATCAAGCTGCATATAACACATATATTGCAGCGACAGTTGCCTCTTTGCAGCAATCAAATCCAACATTATCAACGGCTGATGCTACAACCGAAGCTAATACAAGTTGGACAACCATGCAAAACAATAATATCGTTCAAGCGTGGTATTCAGATCCAATGGCAGTTCGTGAAGGACCATTGTGGGTTGGTGAATGGCAAGTTCCAGATACACTTTATTACAATGTATCACACGAATGTAGATTGTACGTTTCGTACACACAATTATACACACATTTTGAAAGTATAATTGCAGCACAACCACCATATAATGGTTTTATGGGACAACCATCTGCAAATTGGAATTTAATTCCTTATACGTTAATTAATTGGGGACTTGGTGGAACAATTCACGAGTATGATAATTCGTTTGATACATTTTTATCAGCTGAGTTTATTGATATTGTAACGCCTCCTTCCTTGTTTAGTTTTGCACAAAGTGAATACGAAAATATTCTTGTAACATTAGGACAAACCTTTCAACGTAACGCTGTTGCATATTTAACAACGACAGATACAGCAAGTATTCAAAATCCTGGAACGGTAATTGCCAATGCTGTTATTTTAGCCTATGAAGAGAATGAAGCCGCAAATTTAGTATATGGTGATAGCACAACATATCAACAAGCTACAGCAACAACTCCTGCAAGTGGGATTCAAAATTTTATTGCAACGCTTCCTTATTTTGGTATTTTTCCAAAAACAGCTCCATATGCAAATATTGATTCAAAGCGTGGAATAAATGATATTGTGGCTCATGATGGACATCGCGAAAGTTTCACAATTTCGCAGATTACAATCAATTCCCTACAATCTCAAATTGTAGCAACAACAGATCCACGTTTCCCAACAGAAAAATTTGGATGCACAAGTACTAATTTACCACCAGCAACTCAAGCATCATTTATTTCAACGTTTAGTCCAAACATGCGCAATGGTGTTTACTGGTTAGATTCCACAACTAATAAGTTATATCGTTTAACGGCATATGTTGGAACAGTTGCACCAGCAACAACAAATCCACAAGGTTCGTTGTGGTGGAATACAACAGGTAGTGGTGTTCTTAATATTCTTCAAGGCTCTAATTGGGTACCAGTAAATCCAGCAGCAGCACCAGGTGCAATTGTTGTTGTAGATCCATTTGGTATTACTCGTTCTGTATGGTCTGTGGTAAATCTAAATCAAATTTATCTGGATATTGTACTAGATGCAGAAACATTATTGTTTGAACAAGCACCTCCACCACCATTAAAACCACCAGTAGATTTTGCGGCAATTGAAGCACAAGATCCAACTCAATGGAATCAATTATTGCAACAACAGTTTAACAACTATGTTCGTGCAGCGCAAATTACAACACCATTTGCAAACAATACATATGATCCTTCCAATCCATTTACATGGAACTACAAGTATTCAATAGCACAAAATCCAGCTCGTTCAGGAACACTTGAATCGGGTGGTGATTGGAGAGACTTATATCAAAAAACTTATGGAACTCCATATCCTCATTTGGAACCTTGGCTAGTTCAAGGCTATCCAGGTAAGCCATCATGGTGGGATGGATTGTTTGCAAATAACAATCCAGATTTGTATGGAAAGCGTCGTTGGAAATACATGCATGCATTACCAATTGTGAATGTAAATTCATTTCAGTTTTTTATCGGGCCATATGGCGTTGATCAGTCACAAGTCTTTAGGGATTTTAACACATTTACTGTTCATACAGAATCAAATTCAAATGGAACTCAATTCACTGTTGACAGTGTTACATTTGCAGGTGGCTATACAGTAGTTTCAGCAGATACCATAACAGGAATTCCTTGGTTGGAATTAAATCCAACCTTAGGACCAGCTACGATTTCTGTTGGTATGTGGGATTATGTTATTCGTGGAGCAACTCCTCCGGGATTCCAGCCGCCACCAACAACACCATATGCGTATAGTTACGTGTCGGTCAATATTGCTCACGATCCACAAAATCCAGCTACGTATACTTTTACAGATGGAACATTAACATATGGTCCAGATGATGTCTTTCCACCATATTGGAATTTCTTAGCTCATATACCACCATTAGCACCAACTACACAATATCAAGACACATACGTTCGTTCAATTTTCTACGATATGGCTCTTGAAGTTATAAGCGAAAATGCTGACTACGTATGGTTAGATTCAGGACCAATTGAATGGTTGTGGCAAAATTCAACTGAGTATTTGTATTCATTGTTAACAGTTGCATATTTAATGCAACCAGTAAGAACGATTCAACAAACGTTTGGAATTGTATTTGATTATATTGATGGTCTTCCAATTGATAGCTTAACAGGAAAGGTATTTGCTCATGGTGATACACAATTCCATGGTGAAATTACAACATCAAATCAACTCGTAAAGGTAAATGGTATTAATCAATGGTACATTAATTACTTACGTGCAAACGGTTTTGATACTAGCTATTCGGATTTCCGCGCAATGTGGACAGCATGGACAGCTCCTCTTGCCTATCAATTTGGAGCAACAATTGACACATCTACATTCTCTATTGATCACCGTACAGTAGAAATTACATCTGCTGATTATGAATTGACAATGAAACGTTCACCAGGAGTTTCAAATTCTTGGATTGATGCGTTCAATGTTTTGATTACCGGTGTTCCACCAATTCAAGCGTTGTATCCAACAGAAAGCTATTGGCAATTTACTGTTGATACTCTTGCACCAGTATCTCGTACAGTTGATTATTATGCAGTTCGTCAATATGACTACTACATTGATCCTGCAACTAGTATTTGTTCATTGTTTACGTATCCAATAGTTGAAACGAGTGTAATTGAAAGTTCGTTTGTTATTGATGGTGATGTTAGCGATATTTTTGGTGGCTTAAATGGAGCAACACAATTTGCTGTTACAGGTTCGACATACAACAATGGCACATATACAGTTGTGTCGTCAACATATAACGCAACAGCAAACCAAACAACACTTGTAGTATCAAATCCAGTTGCTTCGTTGAAGATTGATGGATTGATTGCACCACTTAATTACAGAACCCTTCCATGGACAACTGGCCAGCTTGTGTCTATTTCAACGACAGAAATTGCACCACAACCCTTAGATACAGCATTGCAATATTTTGCGATTGTACTTTCAGCAACAACATTTCAGTTAGCATATACCGCGGCAGATGCAACACTTGGTATTCCAATTTTGTTTACGACACCAGCATATGGTATTCAACGAGTGGGTGAATTGTATAATAAGTTTGTCGCATTAGATGGTGCTGTAACATCTGTTTATTGGAACCATTATGTAATTGATGACACAATAGTAAAGCAGTTTGCAGCACCATATAATTTAACTGGTATGCAGAACTTGGTCAACATCATTGACGGGTATAATTCATATTCAACTAATCATCTGGGATATGGAATTAACGTTGATGGTTCATATCGTGATCCACAAACAGGACAATTAGTAAGTTGGCAAAATGAAATTGAACGCTTTATTAATTGGGCATATACGCAACAGACAGTGCGTAAGCAAAGACAAAATGACAAATATGCTGTAGACATTGATTACACAACTGGTCAGTTTATATTCACATCACAATTTCCAAATTTTATTACTGGAACACCGGTTGTTATGTGGGCATTTGGTGGTGGGTTGCCATATCCAGCAATTCGTGGGCAAGTTTATTATTTGATTAACAATGGTACATATGTGCAACTTGCATATACACGCACTGAAGCGCAAAATGGTATTGCAATTTCTTTTGGACCAACAGGTTCAACAGGGCAATTATATCTTTCCGCTGCAGCATTATATCTTGCAGAATTACCAACATATGAAATTAATCCATTCCGTAATGCATTGTGGTATTCACCAAGTGAAGGTGTTGTTACCAACCTCGTTACAGGACCTTATGTAGATATTAATTCGTCGCAGCTTTTGTTTGACCAGTATGGTCGTAAGTTAGCACCAGGTGATATTCGTGTATTCCGTCAAGATAAAATAACGCAAATTCAGTTTGCAGGTGGTGTTTATAACGACACAAATATTATTCAACAAACACAACAAAATCCATATTTGTTCTTGCATTTAGGTGGTGGCAACATTTATGTGGATACATATGAACATGTAATTATTTTCAACGATTACACATCAGCTGGTGCATTCATTTACGATCCATTTGTTGGATTAAATACAACTAAATGGGAGTTGGATTTCTACAAATCAACACCATTTACAGAACGCCCAAACATGGGTGGTTACTTTTTATCAACAAATTATAACCAAGGTGGAAACCTTGATCGCAACATTGAAGCAAGCATTAACGATATTCGTTACATGTATGATCTTTACCAGATCCCTGATACATTACCAGCGGCACAACGTGCGCGAGCATTATTAGACTATCCAGGTTCAATTTCCTATCTTCAATATATTAATCTACCACCAAAATCACAATTCCTATTTTGGCTTGGTTCTTTACATGCAAAGGGATCTGTTAATGCGGTAAATGCATTTGTTCGTTCGCGTAGATTTGTTAGTGCAAACGTAGACCAATTTTGGGCATACCAAGTAGCACAATTTGGTTCAGCAGCAGAACAAGAATATTTGAGCTTATTATTGTTTAGTACAGATACTATTACAAATGATTTACATCTTGAATTTGTTCGTAGCGATGAAGTATGTCTTCCTGGTTATGCTGTCAATACATTTGGCAATGAAGATTGTGGATATGCAAATCCACAAGGTGGATCGTTGGTAACGTATAATGTTGATCCAACATTTATTCCAATTGCTATTACAGATACAACTCGTTGGTACAATCAACCCGATCAATTAGATACACTTATTCCTGATGGTGGTCAGTTGTATTTTGCGTTAAAACCACAACAAAAATTAACTGTATATCCAACCACAATTGGGACAAATTCGTTCAATCCTTATGCACCAGATAACATTACAGATCCAACAAGTCCGTTATATTTTGCAAACTTAACGACAGAAGTAGCAGTCATCGCATTTGATCCAGCAAATAATTTATTGGAAGCATCACAACAGCATCCTTACACATTTTGGTATTGGAATACAGACAATAATGGATATTGGGAATATGGTGGTGGATGGGATGGTACAACAACTGCACCAATCCTTCGCCATAATTTTAAGGCAGATGAAGTCCAAATGAATATTAATTGGTATGGTGATGGATATGAAAACAACTATGTCATTCCAGCATCACCAGCTGACGTAAAGGAACTTACAATCAGTCCATATTTGCCTTTAACAAATTCTTTACAAGTATTTGAGAATGGTGTGCAACTTGTTTCAGGAACAGATTATGTAGAAAGTTTGGAAACACCAACAGGATCTACAATCCTTGGATACAAAATTTATTTTGCAAATTCAATTAGTGGCAGCACAATAAACGTTGTATATGGTCCAAGTTTGTTGAATTCAGAATTGCAGTATAACACAATCAATACAAATATTCTTCAGCTTGGTATTCCACCAGCATATAATGGACAAGAAATTGTTACACATATGTTTACAAATAACATTCCGCTTGTAATGTGGGGATTAGAAACTGATAAAGAAACACAAAATCCTGCTAAGATTATTGATGAACAAGCTGAAGTGGTTCTTTCACCAGTGACATATTGGGATCCAGCACGCGGATATCAGTATTATCTTGCATTGCATTCTATTGATATTCAATCAAATGATGATCCAGCAATTTATAGCACATCTAATGGTTGGACAAACCAAGAAGTTGGAAAGACGTGGATGGATACAACAAATGTTCAGTATCTTCCTTACTATGATCCAAATGTAATTACAGATCAACTAACAAGACTGGGGGATTGGGGCCAGTTAACTGATTACGGACAGATTAGAATTTTCCAATGGGTCAAAAGTCCTGTTGCACCTACGGATTATAATGCACTTGCTGCTGCACAAGAAAACGATTCCTCTATTGATGAATCGGTTCGTTTGTCAGGAACAGTAAGACAAGATGTTCGCTACCGTAATCGTGCAAATACAACAATCACACTTGTAAATGCATCACAAGGTAATGCGGTTGTAAACTTCTCTGGTACAGTTGTATCGACTGATTACATTACGCTTGCTTCTGGACCATCAACATATGCATTTACAATTCAAGTTGATGGTGGATTAACACGTACAATTTCATATCCAAGCACACAGTTCTCAAATGTAACAACCTTTGCACAATTGATTCAGCTATTAAGTACTCAAATAACATCTTACAATGCAACAATTGCGTTAAGTGGTAATCAGATTGTAATTACAAGTAATACAGTTGGAACTCCATCAGCAATTACAATCACTGATGACAATTTGTTTTCCTCACTTAGTTCAAGTTCTAGTTCTTCAGTATATCAAAATATTGTTTCAACTCCAGGTGTCAATCAACAACTTGTTGCTGCATCAGTAACAGCTTTTGCAGTTGGTGATACAGTACTATTCTCATCAACAGGAACATTACCAACTGGCTTAACGGCTTCAACACAATATACAATTTCAAGCATTTCTGGTAATGTAGTAGCAATTGCAGATACAACAATTACTAGTGAAGGTACTGGCGTCTTAACAATGTCAGACGCGACAACAAACAATATATTGACAGGTGGCTGGCCTAATACTTGGACATTAGCTGCACAAGTTCAAGCAGACATTGATCCACTTATTGATGCTGTTTCTTCTTCGGCAAATGGAGATGTAGTAACGTATACATTTAATCTTATCAATTGTGTAGATCCAACAGAATCATATGCAATACCATTGTTTAGCGAAAATGATACCGTAAACATTTACGTAAATGGCGTGTTTAACCAAACACTAACACTTACTGGAGCTGGTCCATGGCCACTTGCTCTAGCATTAAACACATATGATCGTGTAACAGTAATTCGACCAATTCATGTTCCAACAAGTACTGAATTAGCCTTTGATCCAACCGTTGCAGATGATGGTACAACACAAATTCAATATCAATATATTACAAACTACAACGCAGTACAAACAGTTGATCTAACAACCAATCAAAATATTTTTACATATTATTTTTGGGTTGAAAATGTTACGACAAGTACAAGTGATAGAGAATCACCTGTTAATGCAATTGCAGATTTGACTGTTCCACCAATACCATACATGTTCTTTAACAAACTTGTATCTTCACAAGTTGTTATTAATGCAGATAATGTATCAGTAACACTTCCTGACCGATTTGTACAAGCAATTATTCACGGACTACGTGGTTATGTTGATTCCAACAACAGATACGTATTGAGATTTACTCGTGACTTTACACTACGTGATAATTTGAAGTTTGGAACATCACCATTACAATTGAAGGATACACACCAGGAATGGTTTATGTTCCGTCAAGATCAGCTTGATAACGTACCTCGTGATTTGTGGGATAAGATTACAGAATCAATTATTGGATTTGCAATTACAACTTCAACTACAATAACAACAACTCGTGTACCTTCGTTAGATCGTGAAATGTATGATACAACATACGGAACATCTACACAGTATGGTCTTGGAGATGATCAGGCATTTGTGAACGGAACACTTGCATTGGCAACTGTACAATCATACCTAAACGATCCAACAAATAACTTCTATCCAATTGATTTAGATACCTTCTTTGCAAGTTACAATTTTGACACAGCTCAAAATATTGTTAATGCAATGAATGAGATTTACACAACGTTTAGCTATACAAATGTCAATAACATTTACTTCAGTGTATTGCAAGATGCATTGACCACTCAAACACAATACGCAGGATTGATGAAGACATCAGCACTTGCTCTTTATGGTGTTGAACTACTCGATGTAAATGGAGTTTTTGACGACTAAATAAAACATGGCAACATCTCCTGGTCTTAAAACTATTGACCCCATTGCAGGGCTCGTTAATTACATCAACGATATTAAACCTTATCACTCCAAAGTTTTTGAGGTGTTGGTTCAGTATGTCTATCAGGATTATGTAAATGTAACGATTAAAGATTCGCTTAATCTAGGTCTTAATATTTCCCAAGATGACAATATTGCAACTACAATTACTGAAGCAAGCATTACTGAAATGTTTGATTTCTTTGTATCCGCTCCTGCACCACTTTCAGGTTTGATTTTTAATGTTAATCCATTTAATCCCGTTACTAATACCGGAGCTAACCAAATAGCATTTGTTTATCCAACAGATTTTGTAGCTTCTGTATCAGGAACAACATTGGATGTTACGGCTATAAATGCTGGCACTATTACAATTGGACAAATACTTACTGGTCCAGGTGTTACTAGCGGAACAACAATTACTGGGTTTGTTTCTGGTACAAAAGGTGGTGTTGGCACATATACTGTGAGCATATCTCAAAATGTTGCAAGCACAACACTTGGAGCGGCATCGCCTACAAGTCTAATCTATCCAAATTCTGTATTAGTAGTTAATGGCATTTTTTATAATATTGGAGCCGTATCATATTCAACTAATGGTTCATCTTACACTTTCACCCTAAATACTGTACCAGCTGTATATCCAAGTTCATTTTCAACAGGAAAAGTTTATTTGGGATTTACAACTAGAAATTTTTCATACAAAATAACATCATTCAATACTGGAGTTACCGTAACCGAACCTGTAACAGGAACAACATTTACAGGCTCAACATTTGTAGTTCCAAGTTTTGTCACTGAAAATAACACAACATATTCTCAAGATGTATTATTAGCAATTCAACCTGGTTCAATTTTTAAATTAAAAGAAACTGGAGATAACTATTATGCACAATATGTACATTTTACTCCTGCGTTTAACGCAGATGGATCTCGCAATCCGGGAGCAGATAGCACAATTATTGGCGTTAGTACTAGCGACACTAACTTTCCAGTAACTACACAGCCAGTTGCCGGCGATCACATAATTCCATATTTCACAACTGGATATGACAACCCATATGATGGCCGATACGACCAGATGGCAGGGTATCAACCAATTTCCTCTGCTCCATAAGGCTATTTCTCTTAAATATAGCATCGTGAAGAGGGGATGACACATGTTAATTAATTTTCGTCAGGGTATCGTATCACAACAACAGAACGGAACAACACCAAACTTCCTGGTAAAAAATGGAAATGGCGTTGATTTGCTTGCAACTTATACTGCTCCAACAGTTATTGCGCTTGCACAAGGTACCGCTGATTATCTTTTTCAAGAATCTACAAACCAAACACTTGCATGGCCAGGTCCGTTTGGAAACTCAACTAATTATTACTTGTATTGGGATATTAATCTAAAAACTGGTGTTCGCACATTTGGATATACAACTCTTGCACCAGTTGCACAAGGAACTCCTCCATCAAATCCACAAGCTGGCCAGCACTGGTTTGATACAACAAATTTTGTAATGAATGTATTCCAAGGTGGTAGCTGGAATGTAGTTGTCCGTTTGTTTGCTGGTGAAGTTGCTGCTGGCACATTAATTCAGTATGCACCTGGCACTCAGGTTGGTATTAACACATCTACTCATGCGGGTTATATTCTATTTGATAATAACAACAATCCAGTTAAGAAATTTCAAACATTTGGATTGGGCGAATTTATTACGACAGAAAGTCCTCTTGCAACACAATTTCCAAAGCTTCAAAATTTTAAATTAGAAGCAGTTATTAACACTGGGATTGCTGCTGCTACAATTGCTCAATGGAAACTTGTATGTAATTTTGGTAACGGACAGATTGCTCCTGCATCAAATAATTTTCCAGGTGCGCCAGTACTTGGAATTGCACCAAATGTAATCAATAGTGGAGCACTAGGCTCATTTATTAAACAAGGATTTGTTACTAATCCGCTTTGGTCATTTCCAACAGCAAATGCAAATTTGTTTTGTGATGCAAACGGTAACTTAACAACAGTTCCACCAACAGGTGGCTCGCTTCAAGTCGTAGCACAAGTTATTAGTACAAATACCATTTATTTCAATCCACAACAAATCATCATTTTTGAGTAAACCATGCCAAATTTAATTTCACTATTTTTAGACAGAGAATCAGGTAATTTTTATGCTTCCGATACAGGTGGTAATACCTATACACCTCCAACGGGTACGGGGTTTGTTTATGTAACAGGTGGTACGCAAAATACTTCTGCATTTACTGCAACCCAAGCAACCGCCGTATTGAATTTGTTTTCAAACACACTGCAAGGTTTAGTACCAGCTTCTGGTGGTGGAACAACAAACTTTTTACGTGCTGATGGAACATGGGCAGTTCCTGCAGTTTCAACTGGTGTTACAAGCTTTAACACACGCACAGGTGTTGTAACACTTACATCAAACGATGTAACAACAGCTCTTACATTTACTCCATATAGTTCAACAAATCCAGCAGGATTTTTATCTGTAGCTGTAACAAGTGCAATCGCAGGAACAGGTATTGGTGTTTCAAGCGCAACTGGTGCAGTAACCATTTCAAATACAGGTGTTACAACCTTTAATACTCGTACTGGTCCTGTAACTCTTACATCTGGTGATATTACAACAGCTCTTTCATATACACCATATAATGCAACAAATCCAAGCAATTACATTACAAATGCACAAACATTAACACTTACTGGTGATATATCTGGAACTGGTTCACTTGCTGGTGGCATTATAACAACTCTTACAACAGTAGCAACAGCTGGAACATACTTTGGTGTTACAATTGATGCAAAGGGACGTGTTCTTTCAGGAACTAACCCAACGACGCTTGCGGGATTTGGAATTACAAATGGTTTAGCGTCAACTGGCGGAACTGCAACAGGTTCTATCGTAATGAGTGGTGGTGCGACTGTAACAGGTATTCCAACACCAGTTAATTCAACTGATGCAGCAAATAAAGCTTATGTTGATTCAGCTGTTGATGGTCTTTCTTGGAAAACAGCTGTTTCAGTAGGATCAGCAGGAAGCAATTTAGCCCTTTCTGGTACTCCAACAGTTGATGGTATTGCAACTGTAGCTGGAATGCGTATTTTGGTTAAAGATCAAACTACAACATCCCAAAACGGCATTTATGTTGTTGCAACAGGTACATGGGCTCGTTCAGTTGATGCAGCAACAGCAGCAGAATTGAATGGTGCTGCAGTACTTGTTGAAACAGGAACCGTTAATGCAAACACACAATGGGTACAATCATCAACAGTCACAACAATTGGAACAAGTCCAGTAACATTTGTTCAATTTGGTAATTCAACTGGTGGTGTTACATCAATAAATGCTGGTGCAGGTACGGCTGTTTCTGCATCAACTGGTCCAGTAACGGTAAGTATTCCAACAGCTGGTATTACAAATGCAATGTTGGTAAATTCAACAGTTCCAGTAGCTTTGGATGGAGCTGGCACAACAACATTTACATTAGGTACCACATTTGATATTTTTGGTACTGCAAATCAGATTACAACAAGCACAGCATCTCCTGGTCCTGGGGTACAACTTGCATTAGCAACGACAAATGTAACAGCAGGTTCATACACAAATACAAATTTGACTGTAGATGCTTATGGTAGAATTACAGCAGCAAGTAGTGGAACAGCAGGTGGCGTTACCAGTATAACTGGAACAGCAGCTCAAATAACTGCTTCTGCCTCATCTGGTGCAGTAACACTATCTCTTCCATCAGCTCTTTACATTGGTAATGCAATTCAAGTTGGTGGTGGTAATCCTGGTCCAAGTAGTCCAGGTGGTGTAACACTTCAGTCTGGTAATTCCGGGTTTGCAATGTATAGCACAATTATTGCTACGCAAAGTGCAACAAATTATTCTGTTGGATTTGATGGCTCAAATACAAGCTTAAATGGCACAAATAGTATCATATTAGCAATTAGCGGCTCACCAGTGTTGACAATTAATTCTTCTGGTGGATTGGGATTGGGTAGTGGTTCTAGCTTTGGAACCTCTGGACAAGTGTTGACTTCACAAGGAACTGGTGCAGCTCCAATTTGGACAACAGTATCATCTAGTGGTGGTGTAACATCATTCAATGGAAGAACTGGTTCGGTTGTTCCTGCAACAAATGATTATGCATTTAACCAAATAAATGGTTCATTAGGTACAACACAACTTCCAGCATTTACAGGTGATGTAACATCTCCAGCTGGTAGTTCAGTTACTACATTAGCAACTGTTAACTCTAATGTTGGTACATTTACAAATGCAACAGTTACTGTTAATGCAAAGGGATTGATAACAGCAGCATCTGCTGGTTCAAGCACAGGTGGAACAGTTACATCTGTTGCAGTCAGATATAGTGGTCCATCTCCAAGCGTGTTGACTGTAACTGGTTCACCTATAACATCAAGTGGAACAATTACTTTTGGATTAGGAACACAAAGTCCAAATACTGTATTTGCAGGTCCTAGTGTTGGAGCTACGGGAACACCAGGATTCCGTTCATTAGTAGCAGCAGATATTCCAACAAACGGTATTGAAAAGGTTATTTGGAGATACGGACCTGCTCCTTCAGTAAGCACATGGTCCAGTAGTACGCCATATTCAACAACTTCGGGTGTTGCTGTATCCAACGTAAACACAGCAACGTGTACAGCAACATATACATTTACTGGATATGACCATCCACCAGTAGGAATTACAACGTATGCTCAACAAACAGCAAGTAATGTTTGGAATATTTTAACTTCGCCATTTGAACAACCAGTTTTAAGTGATACAGGTACAGCTGCATCTCCAAATTTAATTACAGGATTTACATCCGCAAATACTCTTACATGGACATCAGCTGGATCAGATACAAATGCTTCGGATGGAGCATCTACTGGTGCATATCTAATAATAATATTTAAATTCTAAATTTTAAGGTAAAATAATGACAGCAACATCATTTAATGGAGTGCCGATTTTATCAATTTCGGCATCAATGTCAGCAACTCCAACAACGGTTGCTTCGTTGCCGTGGAATGGCGTAAGTAAACCATACCAATGGTCAGTTTCTCTTGCTATTACAACACAACTTCAAAGTGGTATAGTAATACGTCAAAAAGAACAATATAACGGATTAGATGTTAATGTTGGTCAATGGATTGGTAATATTTCAACCGGTCTTGCATGGCAAATTGTTAGTATTACCTCAAAAAATTCAACAAATGTAACTTGTGTTGTTCAAGATGTTTTCCGTTATAATACTTATAGAGATCCAACTCGTACAGGAAAAGGAACACCTACTACTGGTACCTATGTAATTTTTGAATTAGCAGAAAATGGCACACCATTAATTGATCCAGCTCCTTCCGGCATTGGTACAAATTTCTTATCTACATTAATATCACGATTTGCGTATATTAACAATCAGGATGATTTTGCACTAAGCCAACCTGGTAATGCAACGGTATCGTTTAATTACGGTGATATTATCGCAATTCATGAACCAACACAAACGTTCGTTGAAGCAGATAGCGCTGATCCAACAACAGTAATTGGTCGTGTAACAGCAGTTGATGATACTAATACAGTTTTTACAATCAACCCACTAGGTAAGATTGTTGCTACATTCAATAGCTTACCAGGACAAGTTGGATCCCTTCTTTATACAGATCCTAATAATGTTGGACAACTAACAGCAACTGCTGGTGGCACTGAAGTCTATATCAAGTTACGCAACAATACGAACTCAACAACATCAAGTAATTCATTAGCTTCAAATACAACTCCAGTAACAACAGTTGGATATACATTCAATGTTAACAATGTATTAGCAACAATTGGTGGTTCTGGTTACGCTAGTGATGTTGTTGCTGCAATTAATGCAACAACATCAACGTCTGGCGTTTCTGCAATATTAAATGGTACAGGTCCATATTTCATTGTATCAACTGCTATTGATGCTCGTGCAATTGGATTTG
>QGNH01000686.1_pt1 | contig 25963 bp, 39 predicted proteins | sample 1735481 | NCBI WGS metagenome assembly QGNH01 (sample SAMN09239004, study PRJNA386568) | Viral metagenome, whole genome shotgun sequencing project.
AATTGGAGCGAGCTAATTCCTTTTTTGGAACTGCAAATGAGATACCAAGCAATGAGCCATTTGCGGAGCGGGATTTTGCTGGCCTCAAAAATTGTGCCTATGGTAACGGTGAACTGCTTTTCGCAGTTGGAACACCAGCGCAGTCCGGCACGGACTTTCGAGTCAGGGTTAGCCGCTATTGTCGAAAACTTGGACTGGTCAGAGCATTTGCAATGCGGGCAAAAAATGCCGTCTTTCCAGCGGATGCTTTCAAGATGTTCGCGGGCGGTTTCGTCAGTCGGAAACTGGTCAATTATTTTTATCAGTGTCAGGTCTTTGGACTCTTTCTTTCTCATGCCTCAAATATCGCACAAAGCCAATTGTTTGTCAAGTGCATAATCCCGAATACATTTTATACTATAACGGGTAAAAGAGAAGATGTTAGAATCTTGAAAACAATTATCCAACAAACTATTGAAGATTATAATAAAAATTAATTTCAATTCTGCTGATATATGAAACAAACTAAATCCGAAATACAATTAACAGAAAATAAAGTATCTAGATTTTTAGCCGCCGCTTGGAATAGTTTTATTAAGCTAAAATCAACCCATCCAGACCATACGGCATATTTTAGAGGGGCAATTCATCAATGCCATGAAATTATTATGTGGCGTGAGTTACAAAGATTGAAACCTAAAAAATATCCAACAGAAAAAGAAAAAACTTAAAGAAGCTGGTGCGATATTATTAAGTCCACCATTTACTTTTGAGGGTTCGTTATTTACAAAAAAACAATTTCTAGAAAATGGTAATACAAATGTTGTAAAATCTCATATCTATTGCGGTTGTTATAGTGATTTAATATCATTACTTAATACTAAAAATTTTAAAACAGTGATTGAAGTATTAAAAGAACGTAAAGATGAAATAGCAAATTTACAAACAAGAAAAATTTAACGGTATCTAAACATTGCTAGTGATGCCTCGTTTTGTGAACGAGTTTTAACAGAGTGCAATTCTCTGAGATACCTCCATTTATAGCCCCATGATGTAATCTAACATATAACCTTCTGACGGTTAATTTACCAATGGAAATTTGGTTGGGGCGTCCATTTTATGTTAGTAGTTTACCTGATTTACAAAACACCCATTATATGGTATTATTAGGTATGATTAACACATTACTAAGCAGCGCGGTTTTTGTAGATAGCGGAATAAGTTTGGGAGCGATACTCTTAATCGTTTTAATAATTGTCTTATTACGCCGATAATATGAATAGAAGTCACGTTTTTAGTCCAATGTCAAAAGAGCAGCAAATAGCTGAATCTATTATGTTTTTTCATAATGCCCACAAACAGCATAAGAACGACATTCAATATATCCCTTCGACCGATTCGTTCCTGTATCTAGGGGAAGTTTATGATTACTACCAAAGTGGTATTAATTCCAATTGGGATAAGAAAAAGGGACACTTTTCGGGCACCTATAAGCTAGTAACACCTTTATACGCTGGCACAGCTAGTTATAAAGCGGGCACACAATTTATTAAAGAAATTCAACACAGATGAGCGAAAAGACCGAAAAATTTGAAGATTGGTGGATAATAAATAAAGGACGTTATCACGGCCAATTTTCCGACATTTTATTGTTAAAACACAATATAAGAATTGGTTGGGACGCGCACCGTATCCAGTCCATGACACCATTGACCGAAGAAATCATTGTTGAGGCGTCGAAAATAAAAGAAAGTGCGACCGAATTGAAGGATAAAATTGAAAAGCTATAAAATAATTGCTTTATATTTTATCCCCCAATTCAATTTTCATCTTGACATTTTATCTTTAGTGTGGTAATATATAATTTATGAGTAAACTAAATCAAACATTGGGTGATGCCGTTTTAATAACGAACCATCACGGTTATTACATCGGCGGCGGATTCGTTCTAGTCGCAATTATCGTCTTGGTGATTTTGTTGGTGCGATAATTAAATTTAGGGCGAGTATTTTAATAGTAGAATGGGATTCTTACAAAATCTTGACGATGGGGCAGAACCATCCTTTCCCACCATTTCCGAAAACGTGACCGAGTATTTATGGAGCGGGATTCTTACTCCCGTGTGCTGAAAAGCCAATCGTGAGTGAAAATCTCACCGTTTTCACCAATTTTCTTCTTTTTCTGAAAGAAACATCTTGACAAAATCAGAAATAAGTGATATAGTTATAATATGAAAAAACGACCACACCTTGATAATTATTATGAAATTTCATTCTTAAAAGACAACGGAAGCAGGTTTAGATGGGATGATAATGTTGTTATTATAGCAAAAAACGACGAAGACGCTATTCGAGATTTAAAAACAAAATATAAGATAATTAAGATTGGTAATATTAAGATGAAAAGATGGCAAAAAGTTTTAGAGGAATAATATGGTTCAAGTAATTTTTTGTAAAACTTGCGGCGGAGATACGATAGGTTTTGGCAACACTTCTATTACCGTTAATTACTCTGTCCACAAAAAAGTTTGTGACCATTGTAATCATGTTGACGAAACAGAATGGGGTGATTTCTTTTGTTCGGAAAAATGTTTTAAAGAATGGATGAAGGAAGGTAAACTATCAAAACACTGGACGGAAACACATTCGGTTGCGTTACCATGAATTCTACAACCGCCAACCAATTTCAATTTTGTCAGTATTGCGGAGCATACCATAATGCAGTTTGTCCAAGAATTAAAACTATAGAATATTATCCAGATGGAACGGTGAAAAAAGTGGAATTATATGATTTTTCAATAAAAACAGGAACACCAATAGTTAATACAGACTATGAAATAGCTCATGGATTTGGGTGGTGCGAAGTTAGAAAGATTTAATGGCTCCGTGGCGAAATGTAAACGCGAAGATTTTAAGAATCTTTTTCCCGTTAAACGGAAGTGCCTCTGCGAGTGGGGTCGGAGCTACCAATTTGTCTTGACAATTAAAGAAAAATAGGTTATATTTAGTCCATGAAACCGAAAAGAATAATCTTAGTGCGTCACGGACAATCTCAAGGGAACGCTGATAGAGAAGTATATAAGAAAACTCCCAGTTATGCCTTAAAATTAACTGAAAAAGGAAGAGAACAAGCCATCGAAGCGGGCAATAACATTAAAACAATTATTAATAATGGGCCAATGGCAATTTATTATTCTCCATTTTTTCGCGCTCACGAAACAATGGATTTTGCATTTAAATCTTTAAAAGATAATCCAATTTATTTTAACCGCGAAGAAGTTCGTTTAAGAGAACAAGAAAGAGGAAGCGGTGTTAGGGGTGAATTTGATGATTTCAATGTTGATGGGGAAATGGAAAAATATGGCACTTTTTACTATCGTATAACTCGTGGAGAAAGTTGTGCCGATGTTTTTGACAGAATGAGCGATTTTCTTGGAACGATGCACAGAGATTTTGAAAAACCGGATTTTCCAGAGAACGTTTTAATATTTGGACATGGAATGGGCAATAGATTATTTATTATGAGATTTTTTCATCATACTGTCGAAGAATTTGAGACTTGGGGAAATCCAAAAAATGGTGAATTATATGTCATGGAATTACAAGAAAATGGCAAATATAAATTATTGACCGAATTAAGAAAACATGAAGTAAAACACCAATATAAATATAAAATTTAAATGAAAACAATAGCCTATTTAATATTATTGTTTGCGGCCATTATCAGTTTATTTGATAATTCGCCAATTGAAGTTCCAATCCTTTTGAAGTAGAATTTTAATGAAAATTATTACATTAATTAAAAAGTTTTTTAATAAATTGCATATCCATAGTTGGGAGTGTGTCGGAAGGTGGACAAACGGCGCAGACCATAACGGCTATTTCTCTACTACTTTTCAATTTCGATGTAGAGATTGCGGTGAGTGGGAAACAGAAACAAAATAAAATTTTAATGGAAGTAAGGCAAATATCGTCTTGTTGCAGCACTTTGCTAAAGTGTTCTGGTTAAAACCAGTGAAAGATAATCCCTTTCTACTTCCGCCATTTATAGCCTAATAGTGAAAATAGAAATCATAGAAATTTCCTAAATTTCAGTTTCGGATGCGAGTTCCGATTAGGCCGCTTTATTTAATGGAAATTTAATTAAATATTTATTTTACCCGTGTATATCTTTACATGAAGGTGAATTATGAACTAAAATCTAAATTTCTACTTACACCCGAAGAATTAGAGGAATTAGATTGGTTACACTATGAGGACGGCCAGATGTTCAAATATCTCATAAGAAAGGATAAGATTGGCATGGTTATTCTGGCTAAAAATGGTGATGGCCTGATACTTTCTTGGGGTTTAATTTTCGAGAGGGACGATACTATGACGTATTTTTGCTGGACGCGCAAAGATTATCGTAGACAAGGGATTGGCGCGGCGTTATGGAAAATCGCGGTTGATAGTTTTGGAAATAATTTTTCGGTAAGTCGCCATAATATTCAAGCCAAAAGGTTTTATGATAGTGTCGGCGCATGATTTAGATTTGTAACTTGACATAGAAGCACCTATCCTTTAGGGTGGGTGAGCATTCACATTCACGGAATAGATGAGATTTTGGCTATTTTAGAAGAAATAAAATAGTTTTGATTTAGTTTCTTATATTCAGTATTATTAAATTGAAGGGTAATAAAGTCGTGTTTTGGCCATTTTCTATGTGTCCCCTTGAGGGACGTGCGCTAGTTCAGGCGCATTCCTTTCCATAGAGAATGGCTTTTAATTTTATGAGTGAACAAAAAAAAGCGTTAATTACGGGCATTAGTGGGATGGACGGTTCAAATTTATCTAAATATTTATTATCGTTAGGATATAAAGTTTTTGGTACAATTAGGCGACATTCTGTTTCTGAGGCGCAGGATTTAAGAATTTGTGACCAAAAAAATATAGAAACTTTGTATGCGGATTTGACAGACAAAACTTCATTAGAAAGAATTTTAAAAATATCAAAACCTGACGAAATTTATAATCTTGCGGCTATGTCACATGTGAGAGTTAGTTTTGATGTGCCGAATTATACATTGCAAGTTAATACGATGGGTGTTCTTAGATTATTAGATGCCTATAAAGAAATTTGTCCAAAAGCCAAATTTTATCAAGCAAGTAGTTCAGAAATGTTTGGGTCGTCCGTTGATTCGGATATGTATCAGCGTGAGACGACTCACATGACTCCGGTTTCTGCATATGGTTGCTCGAAATTAGCGGCATATCATTTGGTTCGCAATTATAGATATGCTTATAATTTATTTGCAACCAATGGCATTTTATTTAATCATAGTGGGAAGGGTCGTGGAAGTAATTTTGTTGAACAAAAAATTATTAAAACAATGGTTCTTATCAAACATGGGTTAGCCAACAAACTAGAACTTGGAAATTTAAAATCTAGTCGGGATGTTGGTTCTAGTGAAGATTTTGTTCGCGCTATGCACCTTATATTGAATTATAAAGAACCTTCTGATTGGGTTATTGCAACCGGTGTCACACATTCGATAGAACAGTTTTGTGAAATTGTTTCGCAGAAAATAGGTATAGATTATAAAAAATATTTATGTTATAATCCCATACATGAACGCGCTCAAGAATTACCTTATCTTCGAGGGGACGCAACTAAGGCTAAAAATTTGTTGGGTTGGGAACCAAAAGTTTCATTAGATGAAATGATTCAATCTATGATTGATGGTTGGGAAGAAAAGATTAAAACGGGTTGTCTTATTTCATTATAATAATGAAAATTCAATGTTTTGGAGCCAGATTCTACGGGGGACAGGTTCAGCGAATCGAACATGGTTTTGAAAATTTTGGCGAAAAAGTATTACCATCTTCTAATACAGAAATCGTGCCGGATTTAATTTATTGTAATGATGCTGAAAATTATGATAATTCCATTAAATTACATAATCATTTTAATAAAACCCCGAAATTAATTCTTAATTGCCTTGATTTACCTTATTGGTTGAATAATTTTGATGATATATTAAAAGAATATAAACAAAAATTTGCTTTAGCAGATAGAATTACTTGTATCAGTAAGGCTGTTCAAAATCAGATACAACAATATCTGGGAATATCGTCGGATGTAGTCTATATTCCCATTAAGGATGTTTATTTGGATGAAAATATTAAACCGCCAAAACCAATTTTTCTCTTGTATGTTGGACGTGCAAACGATATTAGGAAAAATTTTAAATTAATTGTAGATACGCTTAGGGATTGTGGGATTTCTTCTAGCAATCTTACTGTCGTGGGGAGTGAAAACCCCCGTTATGGACAATATTTAGGCGTTGTTAGTGACGCACAATTAAACGAAATTTATAATAAATCTTCTTTCCTATTGCTTCCTTCGTTTTTTGAAGGAGCGGGATTAAGCGCGTTAGAAGCAAGTGTTTGCGGGTGTGTTCCCATATTATGTTCTAATAATCCAATATCAAAGGAATTTTATCCAAATGAATTTATTGCCGAACCAACTATTAGAGGATATGGTGATAAAATATTTGAATTATTAAACAATTATAATAAATCTCGTGAATTGGCTCTAGAATATGGTAAAAAATATTCACAACAATTTTCCGGCCTTCAAATCGCAAAAAATATAATCGGTGTTTTCGAGACACTTTAATCTTGACTATTGCCGCATTTTAGTATAAGATACAAATCATTATATGCATAAAACTCTAGATTTTCGCAGTTATGAGGATACCAATATAGAAGTAATGTATTTTCATTTCTTTCCAGAGCAAACTGATTTTCCATATGTTATTGGAACTGAATATTTTGATGAAAAGATAGTTGATTATTTTAAGAAAAATAAAGGTTTTATTGAAATTTGTGAAGATATTTATACAAGTATTAATATTTCTAGAATACGCCCCATTACTACGGGGGACGAAATAGATAGTTATCTTGAGAGTGAAAATAGTAACGGCCATATTGCCTTTTTTAAAAGAAAAGATAATCCCCATAAATTACCATTATTGATTAAATTGCGTAAATCTAATGAGGGCGGTTATATAGTTTATATAGCATCAAAAGACGTTCCCGCAATACATAAATTGATAGCCGAGTTAAAAAAGAAATTTCTTTGTGAAAAGGATTATGATAAAGAAACATATTTTGGGATATTATATAGAGATAATTATGGAGTAAAGGTAAAGCAATATCCCCTGAATGACGAATATATAAAGGAATTAGACGTGAAACTAAATTATGGTTCAGCGTTTGTAGATGTTGATAAAATCATTGTAGAAAAATTAAAGAAAAACGGTTCGGGCATCGTGCTTTTACATGGACCACCCAATGTGGGAAAAACAAGTTATATTAAATATTTATCCCATCAAATTGGTAAAAAATCTCCCTTTATTTTTATTCCTACTAGTTATATTGATGAATTAATATCCCCTAATTTATTACCCCTTTTATTAAAACATAAAAATTCTATTTTAGTATTAGAGGATGCGGAAAAGGCCATTATTTCACGGGAACAACAAACGGGTAACGAGTCTATTGTTTCCGCCTTATTAAATTTGGGTGATGGTATTTTGGGTAGTATGTTACAAATTAAAATTATTATTACTTTTAATACGGCTCAAGAAAAGATTGATGAGGCTATACTACGCAAAAATAGATTACTTTATGAATATAAATTTGAACCACTATCCATTTTAGACTCCCAAAATTTAATTAATAAATTACATAAAAATTATACCGTGAAAGAACCCATGACTTTGGGAGATATATATGGGCTTGAAATTGAAACTGGCCACACCAAAGTAACTAAATCAGAAAATAAAATAGGATTTCAACCATGTTAAAAATTGGTATTTTGGGATGTGGTTTTGCTTGTAATAATAAATTAGATGAAAGGTTAAACCCTTGGTTTAATGTGGCGAAGGAGTTAAATATTGTTTTTTCATTTGTTTCGGCGCGATTTATAGAATATGAAAAATTAGGTATTAAACAAGATAATCGAATAACTAAAAATATATTATTAGATTATAAAAATCTAGGTCAACTTCAATATTTAGAATGTCCTGAAACGACTTTATCCGAAGCGGAAGCAAGAGATTTAGCATTACAACACTTATTGAAGGAAAATTGTGATTTAACCTATCTTTTGGACCTCTCCGACGAATTTTACACAGAACAACAAATTAAAAATATATTCAATTTTATAAACAAAGAAGATAATCAATATGTTGCGTGGTTTTCAACGCCGATGAAAAATTATATTTTTGACGGGACACAACAATGGGTTGACGGATTTTCTCCGCCCCGTTGTTTCAAAACCGTTTTTGGTTCCAGTAAATTAACCAGAGTTTATTTTGATAATGATATGGAATATACTAGTGGTTTAGGCCAAAAAATTGATTATAAATTCTTGCCGACCCGACAAATTCCAAAACATCTTATAAACAAGGGTATAAAACACATAACATGGACGCATGAAAATGGTAAATTAAAAGAAAAATATCAAAGACAGCATTTTAGTAATAATTTATGTTCATATAAATTCAATGAAACNNAAATTAGAATTTGATATTGATGGATACTATAAAAAGTTAAATATTCCCGTTCCAGAGGTTCACGCCGATGAATAAAAAGGTTTTAATTACCGGTATTGGTCAAATCGGCTCATTTTTAATTGAGCATCTGATTGCTTTAGGTGGTTATGATATTACGGCGATTTATGAACATGAACTAGCTCCCTATGCAAAAAATCATTTAAATGTTAATTGTATTAAACATAACCTTACTAAAAAAGGCGTCTGCGAATATTTAATTAAAACATATTTGCCGGATTTTTGTATCAATACAGCAGCTAATTCGTCGGTTTCACAATGTAAAAATTTTAATGATACGATAAAAGTGAATACTTTAGTGGTGGGTGAGCTATTAGAAGCAATTCTTAAGTATAAACCGGATTGTAAGTTTTGTAACTGCGGTTCGGAACAGGAATTTGGTGGGGATAATTTTTATGCATTATCTAAAATTTTATCCCATAAGATTGTTGCGTTTTATCGAGATAAAAAGAATTTATTTGCGATTCAACCGTTTATTTATCCGGCCATTTCAGAAAGGCAGAGTATTAATTCGTTTTGTAATAAAGTGGTTTATGGTGCGGTTGCAATTTCACGGGCCGTTAAAAACAATAATGATTTTAATTCAATTATTGTGGGGAATTTAGATATTCAGAGTGATTTTCTGTATGCTGGTGAAACGGCGGAAATTTTATGGAGAATATTGAATTTGAATAAATTAATGGGTTCACATATGAGTATTGCGGGCGGCGGTGTCGTAAGTAATAGAGATTTTATTAAGGGGGTATTTAGATATTTAAAGAATATCGAATATCAATTAAGTGGAAAACCGTATTTGATTGTAGACGAATCACTTATACGCCCCAATGAACTTAATAGGGTGTGCGATGATAATAGTTTAAAGTTTCTTAAAACCGCTTTAAATTGGACGCCAAAATATAATATTGATGATATAATCAAGATTATGGTGGAAAATGCAATAAAAACTATTGACAATCATGGAAAATTGTGATACACTTAGAATATGAGTAAAAATAATATCCTTGATTTTAGTTATCCCATTAAACATGATATGCGCTGGCATTTTGAATGGCCGTGGAACGTCCTTGGTGGGCTTCATGGTTGGGTTTATAAAAAGTGGGATATTCAAAAAGATAATGTTATTTGGCATGGAAAAATCATAATGGGCTGGAAAAAAATTATCGTGGAGTATACCTGTTCTCCAGAAATAGCCCTTCGAGAACATATAAGCGGCCAAGCGAGATTATTTAAATATCTGACGAATTTAGTGGTCGAAGAAGATAGGGGATGTTGTAAATCACATTCACCAGATAATGAAAAATGTTGTCAGGATAAATCTGAACCCATGCCGTTTAAACAAGTAATGGATTTGATTAGTAAACCAGCCGTAATTACAAAAGAACAAGCCAATGAACAAAAAACAAAAACCAAGTCAACCAAAAAACGTCGAAGTTGAAATAGCGTCAGTTCAAGCGATTCCAAACGGTCACTGGCTAAAAAAACCGGAATATGATTGGTTTGTGAATGGGTTTAATTATGCTTGCACTCAAAACGCCGTGATTCCAGCATTAGCAAAATTAGAACACGCAGAAATCTATTATTTACTTGGCGCGATTATTAAGGGTTCCAGATTAAAGTTACTTAAAAATATAGAAACAATTGAACTACCATGAAAAATAAATATATAAGATATTCTCTTGCGGGAGAAAAACAGTATTATATTGTTGAATTAGACCATTTTAAAGATTTGGTTGCCGAATCAGAAGTGGGGGATATTTATACTTTAGAAATTATTGAAATGACAGTGGAAGAGTTTGATAATCTAGATGAATTTAATGGATTTTAATTAATTCATGAAAAATATCGAACATTGGGTAGCGCAACAATTAGTTGAAAAGTTTTGTGCTAATGCCAACTGGCCAAAAGAATTAAAAATGGCTAAAAAACTCTTATGTAAGAGTCCAGATTTGGATGCGTGGTTAAATTTGAATATTGGGCGCAAGATTAATTCATTGTGTTTTTTCTTAACCACAGAGGGGGAATCGTATATACCATTGTCGCAGAAAAATCCTTATTTAATGGATTTGGGGAAATTAGAGTTATCGGCGGGAATCAAAAAATCAAATATTATACCGGAAATCATTTAAAACTATGGCTAAAGAAAAGATTATTAAAAAAGACGAAATTGTAGATTCTGTGAAAATGGCGGCGGAATCATTTTTTAAAAATAATAAAGATGATATTTATACCAATCCTTCGGAGCCGTTCAAGGTGTCTACGGGCGTATTTACCCTTGATTCTATATTAGAAGGTGGAATATCTTCTGGAATTTTAGCTCGTTTGCTTGGTCCACCCACATCTGGAAAAAGTTCTGAGGGGCTTTTAATTATTAAAAATTTTTTAGAGAGCCGACCCCGTTCTCGTGGATTAATCATCCCTACAGAAGCACGATTAACAGAAAAACTAAAATCTCGTTCTGGAATTAAATTTGTAGATAGACCGGAAGATTGGGTTAATAATACCTGTCTTATCTTACCTATGAATATTTATGAGAAAATTGCCAATTTTATTTGGACATTAGTTAAAACCAATGAAATGCATAAGCCCGAAGAAAGGGAGAATTTCATAATCATGATTGATTGTATGGATTATCTGTGTTTGGGGGCTGACGCTACCAAAGAATTTGGCGAAACTAGAAAAATCGCAGGTCCCCAATATCTAACTAAAATGCTTTGGTCAAGGTTAGCCCTTCCATTTAATGCCGGTCAACATATCTTTTTAGGAACTTCTCAACAATCAGCGGCTCCTAAAATAGACCCTTACGCTAAAGACCCATTAAGGCAAGGTGGTTCTAGTGGTGGAACGAACATTCAATATCAAGCGTCTCTCGTAATTGACTTTTCTACAAGATATGAGGGCGACTATCTATTAGAAAATCAAGACGCGAAATATGACCCACATAAGAATAAGAAAATTGGCCACACTATTAAAGGGTTTATCAGAAAATCAGACAATGAAAAATATGATGTAAAATTTGAATACTGCGTAAAATATGGCAGGGCNNAAAGTGGCCACAGTGTTTGGGTAGAACGTGATATTTCCGACCAATTACTTTGTTGGAATCTCTTTAAACGAGAATCGGGACAAGGTTCTTTTGTAGTAGATGGCTCTATATATGGAGAATTACAAAAAATAGACCCCGAAATACCCGACAAATTTAGAAGCGAAAATAGGATAGTTGAGTATCTAGAGTCTAAACCAGAAGTGGCCAAACATCTATTTGATAAATTTAAGTTGGTATTATCTAGTTAATTTATGTTATGGAAACTGTTAAACGGTAAAACAATAGCTAAAAAGGCTTCTAAACATAGAATTAATTTTGATTCGGAAAGCCTTTCTAAAGAGCAATTCAGATTAAAACAGTTTCTTAAACAATATTGCCAAAGCCATATTATTTTTGAGGAATTTACGCTACCCAGAACTACTTTAAAAGTAGATTTTCTAAATCTCACCCAAAAATGGGCGATTGAACATCAGGGGGTTGGACATTTTGAATATAACAGTTTTTTCCATTGCGGTTCTAGAATGAATTATTTGAAGTCTATTAAAAACGATTTTAAAAAACGGCAGATATTAGAATTAAATGGTTTTTTAGTCATTGAAACTACTACGGAAGACCTGCCACTTTTAACCCATCGTTTTTTCCTTGACAAATTTGGAATTAACTTGTAATATACCTTATGTCTAGACCTAAGAAAAAACCACCATTCAGTATCCCCCAAAACATCCTTAATTCAATTGGGGAATGTTCCAACCACGGCTATATTTTATTTACATTTGATGATAAAAATGATTTTAGAATATATTGTAACTTTGATAATGAAATTTCGGCCACGGCGTTTTATACCCAAGTAGGGAATTATATAGATGCCGTGCGTGGGCTTCAACAACAGGCCACAATTCAGTCTATGATTGGCAATAAAGGACAATAGTTATATTTATGAACTATAGAGGGGAAGATACATTAGTTTCCATCAATTTGGAAAAACAGGTGGTTGCATCTGTTCTGGCTTACCCAGAAGTAGTTTTTGACATGGAAAACGTGTTGGATTCCAATTGCTTTTATCACCCCTTTCATTCCTGTTGTTTTAGTATTTTAAGAGACGCGGTTCAAAAAAAAGAAAAAATAGATAGCGCGGTTCTTACCCAGAGATTAATTAATATTGGATTGTCAAAATATGAGGAATTAGATACTTTATCATATATTTCTTCAATTTCATACAACAAACTAGCTGATAAGGAAGTTACCAAATGCGCCTGTTTAGAGTTAATTAAATTAAAAAAACTGCGTGATTTAATAGAACAAAATGAAAAAGTAAAAAAGTTTATATTGGAGAACAGAGAGAAAAATTTGGATGTTATTTATTCTGAAATGGATAGGCTTAATAATGAAATTATCCAGAAATATGAGCATCAAAACAAATCAGTCAACATATTTGATGATATTAGACAAACGGTAGAGGAACGAGCAGATAATCCACCCAAAAACTTTCTAATGGGGCCATTTAAGACGGTTAATGAGATTTATGGCACTTTATTACCACCGGCCTGTTTAAACCTTATAGGGGCACGTTCAGGGGTTTCCAAAACTGCGCTTTCTATGTTTTATTTGCTTCATGTAGCAGAAAAATATGATTTACCCATCCTACACTGCGATTTCTCGGAAATGACAATTGAACAATTAAAATTCCGCGCCATTTCCGCATTTTCAAACGGAATTGTGCCATATTACGCTTTAGTAAGAGGAACTTGGCGTAAAAACCCACTTTGGTTAAAATTAGTGAGAGAAGTATATCCTAGAGTAGAAAAGTTACGAATGTTTTATTTTGATGTTGGTTCTATGACAGAAAAACAGCAAATTTCTTTAATGAAACGGGTTTATAATAGAGAAGTAAAAGGGCGCGATAATAATCCACAAAATATTTTATTGTTAAACTATGATTATTTAAAGCCCTTTGACTCTAATAACTTTAATTCTCCTGAGTGGAAAGTTATGGGAAAATTTATTCAAGAATATAAGTCTTTAGTTAATAACGAATTACCCGATTTAAGAGGATGGTTTAGTTTACAAGTAAATCGTGGTGGTATCACTAATAATAAGATGATTTCCCAAGTAGATGATAGCGAAAACACTTTTACAATGTCCGACCGTATAATGCAACAAAGCACCTCTTGTTTTTTGATTAGACAAAAACTTCATGATGAAATTAGTGTCGAATCAAACCGATGGGGCAATTTAAAAATGATTCCATTGAAATTTAGAGAAGTATTGGGCGACCAATGGGAAAGACACTTTAATTGGATTAAAACCCACGAAGGAAAATTTCGTAAGAATTATATAAATCTTAATATGAATTCCTTTTATTTTGAGGATAAGGGTGATTTACAATTGGTAGAAAATTGTCTTAAAAATCAAGTTAATGTAGACGAAGCGAATCAAGAACAAAATATACATATTTAATGAGTGAAATTAAAGAAATTTTAATAGAGTTGGGTTATCAATTAACCGATGATAAGGATGGTTGGCGCACAAATGCAATTTTTCGCGGTGGGTCAAACCCTACAGCCATTAAGATTTTTTCGGATAATGGCCGTTGGTGTGATTTTGTAGAGAGTCAACGCGGTTCATTAAATGATTTAATTAAATTAACATTAGGGTTTGATGATAATAAGGCCAAAGACTGGTTAAAAGGTAAAATAGATATAGAAAAACTTTATAAAGGTACGATTTATAAAGAAAAATTAAAGACCCCCGACATATTGAATAAGGAAATATTAATGGATTTAATCCCCTCTCATGAATACTGGTTAAATAGAGGTATAACCGAAAGGGTTTGTAAAGAATTTTGTGGTGGTGTATGTTTAGAATCCCAAACAATTCTGGGGAAAATGAAAAAAAGATATGTTTTTCCCATATATAATTCAAACAAACAACTTATCGGTCTAGCCGGAAGAGCACTTTCTAAAGAAAATAATATAAAGTGGCGTCTTTTAGGTGTAAAGAATGACTGGTGTTATCCAATGTTTTTAAATATTAAAATAATTAAAGAAAAATCAAGTATAATATTAACAGAGGGAATAGGTGATGTTTTATCTCTGTGGACTTCTGGGATTAATAATGTCGCATGTTTATTTGGTACGTCCTGTGGTTTTGGGCTATTAAACTGTTTAATAAAACTTAATCCTAAAAAAATATTTATTTCGTTAAATAGCGATATTGCTGGAAAAATAGCCGCAGAAAAATTAAAAAGAAGATTTTATAAATATTTTAACCCACAACAAATAGAAATTCTTTATCCACCTGATGGTTATAAAGATTTTAATGATATATTTGTAAGAGATGGCAATTTTAATAAAATTAAAGAGTGGGAAGAAAAATTATGTTTTTAAAATCTAAAATTAATATAGATTTATTTTATAATATTCAATTACCAGAAATCGCTTATTTTTTAGGGTTTTTTTGGGCAGATGGTTATATTTATAAATCTAAACAATGGAATTCTACTATATGCTCTATTGAAATTCAAGATAATGATTTTCAAGAAATCAAAAAATGTTTACAATTACTTGGGAATTGGAATTTTAGACTTAAAAAATCAAAAATAAATTCTAAAAAATTATTTAGTAAAGCATATTCAGCGGACAAAGATTTATATTATTTTTTATTAGAAAATGATTTTGATAAAAAATCTGGTGCGTCTCCTGATAAAATTCTCTCTAAAATTCCCGAACATTTAAAACATTATTTTTTTAGAGGAATAAATGATGGGGACGGTTGTATATTTGTTAATCATTCTAATAGAAGTATAATCATCGCGGGTTCTTATAATCAAGATTGGGGTATTTTTAAATTATTATGTAAACAATTAAATATTTTTTATAGAATAAAAAAGCGACGAACGTTAAGAAATAATAAAATACATAAAAGTTCATATTTTTTAATTTCTACTACCTATGATATTTTAATATTTGGTAATTATATATATAAAAATATAAAAGATAATCCATTGGGATTAACCCGTAAATATAATAAATTTTTAGAAATAGTAGAATTATCTAAAAAAATGAAAGAGATTAAAGCCGCAACTAGAGATAGTAAAGGAAATATAATTTTAAAAGATTTGACCGGAAGAAAATTTAATAAATTAACGGTTATTAAAAGAGCTAAAGGAAATAAATATGGTTCATGTAAATGGATATGCCAATGTGACTGTAAAGATAAAACTAGAACTATGGTTAGTGGATATTCCCTCAAATCTGGAAAAACAAAAAGCTGTGGGTGTTATATTAATATAGAATGGAGAAAAAGAATGGCACATATAATGAGGGAACATAATACGACGCACGGTGATTCTAAAACAAAGTTATATGGGATATGGTTTAGAATGATATATAGACACTCTAATCCCAAATCTGAAAGGTATAATAATAAAAATATAATAATGATTCAACCCGAATGGAAAAATTATGAAACATTTAGAGATGAACAAAAACAAATATATGATGAATTAAAACTTAAATATGTAAATCAATTATATTTTATTCGTAAAGATAAATCTCTAGGATTTGTTCGTGGTAACTGTTTTTGGTCAACAAATAGTAATACCATTAAAAATATAAATTAATATAAAAATAAAATAGATTTATGAATTTTATAGAGGACGCTAAAAATGTGGTTTTCGACGAAGCCGCCCACACCTATAAAATCGGTGATAAGGAACTTATCTCAGTTACAAAGTTTATCTCTCTTTTTTCAAATAAATTTGACCCTGACGGGGCTATTCTTTCAAAAAAGGCGTTAGAAAAAGGCGTTTCTGAAAAACAATTAAAAAAAGAGTGGGAAGCTAAAGGAGAAAAGTCTAGAAACTTTGGAACCGAGTTTCATGAAAATTTGGAACATTATTTTAGAACCGGCAAAATTAAGAAGAATAAGCATACCGAAGCTATAAAGAATTTTTCGGAGAGTTTTAAGTTTAGGGGACAAATTTTTCCCGAAACACGAATTCACGACGAATTAATTGGAATATGTGGAACCGCTGATATCGTTCAAATTATTGACGATAAGATGGTGCAAATTCACGATGCAAAAACGAACCTTAAAGAACCCTCTCATTTTGCTTTTGGTAAAAGAATGAAAGAACCAATCTCCCACGTCGCAGATTCAAAGTTAAATAGCTATTTTTTGCAAATAAGCCTTTACTTATATCTTTTAAGTTCCAAATACGGGTATGAAATCGGCGAGAATAATTTTATTTTTTGGCGAAATCGAAAAAAGAATCAATTAGAGAAGATTCCCGTCGAATTAAAAATTAACGAAGTTATTTCAATGATAAGTCATTATACATTTAATAAAAACATTATTACCGAACCACCTAAAGAAATTGAACCAACTAAACCAGAAGAAAAAGAACCGGAATGGATAGAATAATATGGAATTAAATAAAATTTATAACGAAAACTGTCTAACTACAATGGGCAATATGGAAGATAACTATTATGATTTATGTGTTACAAGTCCGCCCTATGATTCAGCCAGAAATTATAATGGATATAGTTTTGATTTTGAGTCAATCGCAAAAGAACTTTATAGAACCCGTAAAGATGGCGGCGTTTTAGTATGGGTTATTAACGACCAAACAAAAGGTGGAACTGAAAGCGGCACTTCATTTCGACAGTGTTTATATTTTAAAGAAATTGGATTCAATATTCATGATACTATGATTTTTGCCAAAAATAACCCGCCGCCATTAACTCATAATAGATATGACCCCGCGTTTGAATTTATGTTTGTCTTAAGTAAGAGAAGACCAAAAACATTTAATCCATTATTAGAGCCGAGTTCACAATCTGGTAAAAAGATAAATCGTGGTTCTGGATTTAAAGCGATAGGTGAAGAAAACTATATTACGAGAGTAAGAGAAGAAGTAACCACCATTAAAGAACTTAAATATCGTAAAAATATATGGTATTATAGCGTTGGAAGTCGTGATACGGGAAGTCATCCCGCACCATTTCCAAAAGAATTAGCTTCTGACCACATATCAAGTTGGTCAAACGAAAACGATATAGTTTATGATTGTTTTTCGGGAAGTGGAACCACTTGTAAAATGGCGCGGTTATTAAAAAGAAATTATATTGGTTCTGAAATATCTGAAAAATATTATAACGAATCATTGATAAGATTAAACGCCGCAGATTAATGTTGACTTTCCGCGCAAAACCTGTTATTATTAACTTATTATTGATTTTCCAACATTATATGCACGGGATACTAAGGGAAAAATTAGAGAGTGGTTTATCCAGCAAGATAAAGAAAAATATCGTGCTGTTTCGGGTTTAGCAGATGGAAAAAAAGTCACGAATGAATGGACTACGGCGTTGCCCAAAAACACCGGAAAAGCAAACGCTACTACCGCCATAGAACAGGCCACAAAAGAAATTGAGGCGCATTATACTGACCAAAAATCCACCGGTTATTTTGGTTCTGTTAAAGACGTAGATACAGTTTTGTATTTCTCACCGATGCTTGCCCATAAATATACACAATATAAAGATGATATTAATTGGGACAAGGGTAACTATGTATCACCCAAAATGGACGGTCTTCGTGCCGTAATCACTAAAAACGGTGCGGCATCAAGAAACGGAAAGCCTTTCGTATCATTCCCACATATTTTAAGAGAGTTAAAACCCTTATTTGATTTATTGCCGAATTTAATATTAGATGGTGAAATTTATTGTGATAAATTGTCGCAAGATTTTAATAAAATAATTTCATTAGCTAAAAAGAGTAAACCCACTCAAGAGGATTTAGATGAAAGTGAAAAATATATTCAATATTGGATTTTTGACTGCCCTTCGATTGGTGAAGGTTTCCACGAAAGATATAATCAATTAGTAAATCTTCTAGATAAAAACCTCCCCAAAAATAAATGGATTAAAATTTGTAAGCATGAATTAATTAAAACTCCAGAAGAAATTGAAACGAGACTATTCACTTATTTAGAAAAGAATTTTGAGGGTTTAATGTTAAATACCTATAATGGAGATTACCAGCAAAAACGCAGTAAAAATTTATTGAAACATAAACTATTTCGAGATGAGGAATTTGAAATTATTAATATTACTGAGGGAACCGGCAATAGAAGTGGGATGTTTGGTTATGCGACTTTAAAGATGAAAAACGGCAACACTTTTGATTCTAATGCAAGGGGTAACGAAGAATCGTATGCAAAAATATTAAAAAATAAAAAGAATTATATTGGTAAAAAAGCCACTGTCCGTTTTCAAAATCTAACTCCAGATGGAATTCCGCGTTTCCCCGTGATTATTGACTTTGACCGCTTCGATTAGACTTGACAAATTCAATAGAAAGTGATAATATAAAAACTATGAAACTAATAAAGAAAATTGAAATGGAAAATACTTCCGACGGCCACTCCAAAATCTGGATTGGGCACTTATTTGATAATAATTTAGTTGTGACCGAATGGGGCAAAATTGGCTACGACACCCAAAGCAAATCTTTTCCCGATGCGGGCGAAGAGTTCCTAAATAAGAAAGTCGCGGAAAAGACCAAGAAGGGCTACGAGTTGGTTTAATATTAAAGTGAATAATATAATAAGTTTATTTACTAGTGACGCGAGTATTTCAAAATCCATTTTAACAACCGACGAAGCGGAAGATAAAATAGACGAAAATAAGCCCGTTAGTATTTTTAGTATTGCGAAAATTCACAATATTGACCCGATATTTATTGTTGAGTCGTCGTTTGTAAGTTTCATTTCAAGTTATAAAAACGCGCAGAAATTAAATAAACAATTGATTTTTGGCATTAAATTCAAGATAGTCCAAGACAGCAAACTAAAAACCGAGGAAAGTTTCCTAACCGAAAGTAGTGTGATTGTTTGGATGAAAAATTCGGACGGTTATAAGGATTTAATTAAATTATATTCCGCGATTCATGCGGACGAATCAAACTTTTATTATTATCCGCGCGGGAACTGGAAGTTGCTTCAAGATTTTTGGACGGATAATTTATCAATGTCTATTCCATTCTACGGTGGGTTTATATCAAAGAACGTCCTAAATTATGGCCATCATGCGGTTCCAGATTTTGGCAGTATTCGGCCAAATTTCATTTTAGAAGAACACGAATTGCCTTTCGACGGGATATTGACTCAAAAAATAACTAACTACTGCCGCGAAAATAAATATGATATAATTGAGGGGCATAGTATATATTATTACAAGGATAAAGATGTTTTCCCTATGCAAATCATGAGATGTATCAATAATCGTTCAACTTTTGATTGTCCTAATTTAAATCACTTTTCATCTAATAAATTTTCATTTGAATCGTGGCGAGAAAGGGTTAAAAATGAGCAATAATCTATTAAGATTTGAAAATAATCTGTATCTATTGGCAGATTTTGAAACCGAAAATTTGAATCTTTGTCAACAGAATCGCCCTTGGAATCTTGGATTTATTTTATTCAATAATAAGGAAATCCTCGAAAAACACTCATATTATATTTGGTGGGATGATTTAAAAATGTCAGATGGCGCAGCAAAAGCAACGCGGTTTAATTATGAAAATTATAAAAGAAAAGCCAAACCACAAAAAGAAGTTTATGATATTTGGCAAAAATATTTATATAGAGATGATTTAATAAAGGTCATGCATAATGGTATAAATTTTGACGCATACATCGAGCAAATTTGGAGACACGAAAATCAGTTAAAAACAAATTATAATTTTTTAAATAATTTTATTGATACTAATAGCCTAGCCAAAGCGTGGAAATTAGGTATTAAATCTATTAAACGAGAGGAATGGTTAGAAAATTGGTATAAATATGCAAACTACGTCCGTAAAGGTCTTAAAAGTTCATTAACCGTTTTATCTAAAGATTTATCAATTCCATTCGATTTAGAAACGCTGCATGATGCTTCTAATGACTGTATTTTAAACAAATTGATTTTTGAACAATTAATATACAAAATAGATATTTAATGAATTTTATTGAACAATTTGAACCATATTCTCTTCCCACTTTAGGGTGGACACGCTTACCAGAACCACCCATTACAAATATAGATAGGGAAAAATATGGAATTAAATCCAATTCAGAATTATTAGCCAAATTAACAACGATTGGATTAGAGGAAAAATTAAAAAATGGTATTATACCAAAGGATAAAATTCGGCAGTATATAGATAGGTGTCAAATGGAATTGGATACTTTTAATGAATTGCATTTTACAGGTTATATGTTATTGGTTTGGAAGGTTATTGAGAAAGCGAAAGAGTTGGGGGTATTTATAGATTTTGGGAGGGGGTCCGTAGCAGGAAGTATTGTTTCTTGGTGTTTGGGAATAAGTGGTTGCGACCCAATACGTTATAATCTATTTTTTAGCCGATTCCTTAATAAAGCCCGCGCGAAATCTAAAAAAGTGGGTGGTGATATTTGGATTGATATTAGTTTGGCGTTGGATATTGACATTAACTTGGGTGATAATAGGGACGAAATTGTAAAATGGTTAAAGGAAATTTATCCCAATAGAATTTGTAAGGTCTCTAATGTTTCGACATTAACTGGAAAAATTCTTATTAAAGATGTTTTTAAGGTTTTAGAAAACGCTAAAGAGGATGAGGCTAAAGATGTTGCTGATTTGATTGAAAGAAGATTCGGCGTGGTTGCTGATATAGGTGATATATATACGGGAAAAAAAGATGAAAATGGTAGGGTTATCATTGAACAAAATTCTCAATTTAAAGAGTGGGCAGATGAGCATCAGGGAACCTATAATATTGCTTTAAAATTGCGAGATTTAATTAGACAAACTTCTAGTCATGCTTCCGGCTATTTAGTTTCATTTGATGAATTAACTGAACATACTCCATTATGCTTAGATTCTGATAAGCAAATTACTTCCGTTTATACAATGGATAGCGCACAATGCCTGAAATTGGATTTATTAGGATTGGAGACGAATGTAATTATTAAAAATGTATTGGATAATATTCCCGATAGAATTGATATAAATAAAATTAATTTAGAAGATAACCCCATTATTTATGACCAATTTCAAAGTGGGACTTTATTACCATATGGTTTATATCAAATTTCCGCCGATTGTGCGTATAAGGTTTGTAATAATTTAAAACCTAAAAATGTGATGGAGTTATCTCATGTAAATGCAATCGCACGTCCTACCGCCCTAGCATATGAGAAGCCCTATCTAGAAAATAAAGCAACTTGTCCCCATCCGCTTTTAGAGAAAGCATTAAATTGGACAAATTTCCAACCATTATATCAAGAGCAGACGTTAATGTGTTTAAAGGCCATTGGATTTGATGATGTTGAGGCTGAAATGGCTCGCCGCGTATGGGTNNGAGGAACAAGTTGATAAAGTAAAAAGTAAGTTAGAAGAAAATAAATTGCCTAAAGAAGTTGGTGATGTAATTATTAAACTTGCCGAAGAAGGTGCGAATTATCAGTTTAATTTAAGTCACAGTTTAAGTACTTCATATTTAACGGCTTTAACCGTTTATTTAAAATATAAGTATCCACTATATTTTTACCAAGCCTGTTTAAATCAAGCGAAAAATAAACCAGATTTTGTTGATAGATTAGGACAGATATATGCTGAATTAAATAATTTTAATATTACATTGTTGCCACCGCACATCACCAAATCAGGGATAGAATTTAAAATAGAAAACGGTAATTTAAGATTTGCGTTGGGTAGTATTAAAAATATTAGTGAAAAATCAATAGAAAAACTAAAAACCTTTCAAAGTAAGGAATATCAAAATAAATTTAATATTTTCATCGCCGCTAATCAAGCTGGATTAAATTCAGCGGTTATGTCTTCTCTTATTTTAGTGGGTAGTTTGGATGATGCTTTAACAGAGTCAAGAGCCAAAAACTTGGCTGAGTGGGATATTTTCAATTTATTAACGGATAATGAAAAGGGTTGGATAATGAAATTAGGCGAAGAATATAAATATAATTTAATAGATATTGTTAAGGCGTTAAATGAAAAAATATTAAATGATAAGGGAAAACCAATAATTAAAGATAGCCGAAGGTTAACCATCCGTAAAAATTTCGCGCCGTATTTAGAAAGATTTAATTTTAATAAAAAGAACGAACAATTGGCGAATTGGTGGTTTGAACGTGCGCTTCTAGGATTTTCATATTCTACCAATCTTTTTGATATTTATAAATCTAAGGTTGAAGATTTAACTCCCATTTATGAAATTTTAGGTGATTTGGCCGACACCAAACATACTTTTGTTTGTGAGGTTATAGAAGCGAAATTGGGGGAATCTAAAGAAAAAAAGACTCCTTATTTACGAATGGATGTAAAAGACCATTCGGGCAAACTTAGGATTATGATATTTAATGGTAAAAATAATCCAAAACTAGACCAATGCCGCGAAATTAATGGTGGAAATCTTCCGAAAGAAGGGGATATTTGTATTATTTCAGGCACTAAAAAGGATGGAAATACGGTGTTTGCAGAACGTATTGGAATCCAGAGAACCGATGTGTTTTTAAAAATCAGTCAATTACCTAAAAATCAAGAAAATGTCGCGGAAATATCCTAATAAATATTTTAACAAATATCTTGACTTTGGGGTTGAAATGTGATATTATTCATTAAATGAAAACTGTTACTCAAAAACTTTCTAAAACCGAAATTAAGAAAATTCGTGACCCAAAAGGAATTTGGTATGGTCCGCATGAATGTAATGGTTGCGGCACTACTATCGTAAAATTATCTAAAGAACAAGGTAATATATCTTTAGACGCGCCGTTTAATCATCATTATCCTAATTTTCAATGGAAGAAGCATACTTGTAAAATTGTAAAAAACAAACGGGACAGAAGACATTAAAAAATAAATATGAAATTAAGAATTATTAAACGTGATAAAATGTATATTCCACAAGTTTATCAAAAAACTTATTATTCAAATGGGTGGAAAGGGTTTTGTTCACCTAATTTAAAATTTAATGATGAAAAGTTAGCCCGCGAGTTTGTTTTTTTAGTTGAAAAATCGGTTCCACCTATTAGTCGAAAGGAATCTGCACAACAAGTTGTATTTTGTAATNNATGTGGTTAATAAAAATCAATGAAAGTCTATAAAAGCAGTAAATCTTTGAAGGGGGTAGCGGGAAGTTTCTCAATGAATCCTAGCCCAACAGAGCAAGCAATTTTCATCCAAATGATTCATCAAACCGGTTATGATGAAGCACGGCATATCGGGACGTATTCGGGCGGAACTAAAATTACGGTTAAATTGTCTATATGGGAAGCTGGAAATTTATTAGACTGTTTTAGTAATAATCGAGAATTTAGTACTGTGCATAAAAGCGCAACGGGAATGATTACTGTTAAATTTTCACCCTATTTCGTAGATAATAAAGAAACCGGCGAAAAACAACAGCGCGGATTTGGCATATTTATATCCAAATTAGGTGACGATAAGAAAGTATCCGAAACATTCTTGTTACCTATTAATTTCGGTGAGAAATGTGTTATAGAACAGTATTTAATCGTATTTCTGCGTCAGTGTTTCCATTTGGAAATGGCGGAAGAAAAGAAACAATATAAAGAAAGACAATCAGCCAAAATTAAACCTGCCGAACCAAACGCAGATGAAGAACTAGGATAAANNCTACACAAAAATAATCTTCCTGCTTGATAAATCAGGGAGTATGGACACCATTAAATCCGATGTTATAGGGGGCTATAATTCCTTTATTAAGGAACAGTCAAAAGTTGACGGCGAATGTGATATTTCGCTGTATCAGTTTGACGACGAATATGAAACAACCTACAAAGATAAGGATATTCAACGTGCGCCAAAATTAAATAATGAAAATTATGTGCCTAGAGGATGGACAAAATTGCTTGACGCGATTGGTAAAACCATTAATTCCACTGGCGAGACGTTAGCCAATTTGAAAGAAAAAGATAGACCAGCGAAGGTATTAATGGTCATTTTTAGCGACGGACAAGAGAACAAATCCACCGAATTTACAAGAGAACAAATTTTTAAAATGATTAAACATCAAACCGATAAGTATAAATGGGAATTTTGTTATCTTGGAGCTAATCAAGACGCTATTGCGGTTGCCGAATCCTATGGTATTAGTGCGGATTCAACATTACATTTCGCCTCTAATTCGATTGGAACAAAGAATTTGTATACTTCATTAAATTCAAATATAACACGATATAGAACAACATCTAGTAATGTTAGTTTTTCCGACAAAGATAGGGAAGAACAGAAAAAAGCCGGAGCAATAAAATAATAAATTTAGAAATTAGCTGTTTCTTTGTGCAACAAAACTACACGAAAATAATCTTCCGATTTGATAAGTCGGGAAGTATGGACACCATTAAGGAACAATCAAAAGTTGATGGCGCGTGTGATGTTTCATTATATCAATTTGATGATGAATATGAAACAGCCCTTTATAAAATTAAGGATATATTTGTATATTTCGTTAAATTCAAATATAACTCGGTATGAAACGAGAAGAACAAAAAAAGCAGGGGGGCAATAAAATAATAAATTTATGACGACAATGAGAGCAAAATTAAAGGTAGAAAGCGTTCTAAAAACTGAATATGGTGAACAAGTTAAAATGGTTGCTGTTTGTAAAAACACGCCATATCCCGCCGACGGTTCAGATGAAGATAATACTTATGCAAGTTTTACTCCCGCCGCATCGCTAGAAATTAATATTCGTAACCCTAATTTATATGGTAAAATAGTTCCCGGCCAGAAATATTATTGTGATTTTGAATTGGTAGAAGAAAAAACGCAGTAAATGTAATTGAACCATTTCAATTAATTACTGCTACCGTGAGTTAAAATGTGTAAATCCCTTATATATGGGGGATTTATTTTCAAAGGCAACACTTAGAGTGATAGCATGGCGGATGGCAATTTTCTGGTTTGTTCTATTTTCAATCAACGCTCTTTTTACGGCCACGATTGCGGCTCTAACTGGCACAGATTGGGAAGCAATTAATAATCAAAAGAGATTTTTGATAGTTCTGGCGATTTTAACCAATTGGACGGGAACAATCATGGCTTTTGTGTCTAGGGCTGCGGGAAAATTAAGGGAAGAGATAGATAATGATAATACCAATAATCCACCGCCCGGACAACCTCAGACGATTACGGTTGTAGCTAAGGTAGGGAATCCACCACCGACTCAGCCGCCAATAACGGGGGTTTAGTTTCTTGTGGTTGTTTGGATTCTATAGATTGGATGATTAGTAAGGATTTTTCTAG